>Ga0182745_1000045_pt1 | contig 191907 bp, 138 predicted proteins | sample eDN3rd30CKraftBY_FD_128523 | JGI IMG/M metagenome (GOLD analysis project Ga0182745, IMG submission 128523) | Enriched backyard soil microbial communities from Emeryville, California, USA - eDNA 3rd pass 30_C Kraft BY (version 2) (version 2) | ecosystem: Environmental > Terrestrial > Soil >...
CACATAGGGCAACTCAAAGACGGCGCTGGTTCCGCCAAATTCACCAGGATGGAACGAGAGTTCACCATCCAGGCGTTCCGCGAGGGTACGCGCCAGAAAGACCCCCAACCCCATTCCCTGCCCCGTAGGCTTGGTGGTGTAGAAGGGCTCCCCCACCCGGCGCTGGGTCTCTTCGGTCATACCGGAGCCCCGATCTTCGACGCAGAGTTTCAGACGATTCTGATGCAATACGGCGCGAAGCGTCACGGGGCTTGAGGGATCACCGGCCTCGATGGCGTTCTTGACCAAAGCGATCAGCGCCTGTTCGACGGCGCGTTTTGGGATTTGTAGCGGAGACGAGATTGCTTCATCCACCGATACTACGATGGATGTTACGGGAAACGCAGCATACACGGACTGGAGTAGTTCAGGGACAGGAACTGTCTGCGAAGCCTCCCCGGCGGGCTCGGCTCCATCGACGCTCATTCGCTGCAAGATGGCCCGACAGCGATCAACTTCCTGACGAATCAAACGGCTATCTTCGGCGACGGCCGGGGCAAGCGAGGCTTGGCTGGCAAACCGCTCCAGCTCTTTGGCGACCACGGCAATGGTGCTCAGCGGGGTGCTGAGTTCATGGGCGGCGCCAGCGGCCAGGGTGACAAGAGAGGCGAGACGGTCTTTGCGCGCCAGTTCATCCTGCATCCGTAGCAAAGATGCTTCATGGTCACGAAGCAAAGATGAGATTTTCGAGGCGTATAAGGCGACCAGGAAGACGGCGACCGCGAAGCTGACCCACATGCCGACGAGATGCAGCTCACCATAGTGGTGCATGCCAAGTTGCGGCACAGGATGATGCAGCCAGAACAGGAGTGCGAAGCAGGCGATGGAAAAGAGACCGAGAGCCCAGGTCTGCCGGTTCGTGAGAATGGTGGCGGATAGGGTGATGTTTACCAGGTAGAGCAGAGTGAATGGATTCGACGGGCCGCCACTCAACATCAACAGAGCGGTAAGGCAAATGGTATCGAGAAAGAAGATCCAAGTCAGCAGAGACGCCGTGGCCGCTTGGCGGGAGGATGCCTGCGAAGCGGCTGCGCGGCGAGTAAGAAAGAGATTACTCAGGACGACGAAGACAGGGCCCAGTGTGATCCAGGCAAGAGGGATGTCGAGCCGCAGATAATGAGCCGCGACCAAGGCAGAAATGGCTTGCCCGATCGCCAGACCGTAGCGCAGGCGAACGATCCAGGGAAAGGCAATCTGCGATGCGATTTCGGGTCTGTATGTGTGGGTCTGCTCCGTCATCTTCTGCCGTGCTGATCTGTTTCCACGCAGTGCGCAGGAAAGCGCAGCGGGAAAAGACACGCTCAATCTATACCTTCATGCTACGCCCTGGCATGCAGGTACGCGGCGCCCTTGCGAAGAGAGGCCGGGTGCGGCATATAGTCGCACCCGGCTCCCTGACTGTTTGTAGGCCAGCACTTCTGCAGCCGAGGCGGAGAGCTTCGCTAGAAGCTGAGGCGCAGGGCCAGCTGGATTGAGCGTGGCCCTCCGATCTGGAACAAGGGGTTCTGCCCGCCCAAGCCGTTGCTGAGGATCTGGGTGGAACGACCGAAATTCGCACTCGTCATGGTGCCGTTAGGATTCGCAAAGTTCGGGGTATTGAACAGATTGAAGGCATCGGCACGGAAGTCCAATCCGGCAGTCTCACCAAGGCGGAACCGACGACGAACGGAGAGGTCTACCTGTTGCAAATTGAAGCCGCGCAATACACCACGCCCCAGGGTTCCCTGGCGTCCCGCAGCAACGGGAGAAGCCGAGTCGAATGCAGCACGATTGAAGATGCGGCCGCCGGGATAGCCGTCACCTTCCAGATAGAGAGGCACACCCGCAATGAGATCGGGACGCATCACATTTGTCAGCCCAAGGCCCAGCGGATCATTGCCTGTGGCAATTGTGACCGGAGTTGCGGTGCGATAGCGATAGAAGCCATCAAAGGCAAAGCCGCCAAAAACCGCACGCGCCATCCGATTTTTCCAAGGATTTGGAACCTCGTAGCTGGCGGTGCCCGTCAATTGATGTCGAACGTCGAAGGAAGAGGGTCCGCGATCCAAATCAACTGCCAGAAGGCCAGCCGGAGCACCGAGGCTGGAATCATCGGAAACCGTGTCAAGTGACTTGGCCCATGTGTAGGAGACTAAGGCCTGCAACCCACGGGACATCCGACGTTTGAACTGCGCCTGCAGCGAATTATAGTCCGCGTAGGCGTTATTGCTCACCATGTCGATGCGGGTAAAGTCGGAGTTCTGCAGATACCGTGAGCGTAGGCTCTCTACACGGGCCAGGCGACGGCCCGTGGACCCCACATAGGATACAGAAAGCGAGTTAGCAACACCCATACTCTGCTCAATGGCAAAGCTGTAGTGGTGACTATAAGGGAGTTTGAAATCCCGATTGAAAGCGAAGAGCCGCGGATAGGGCGGGTTCATATTCAGCGGACCGGCCTCCGAGAAGAAGATCGGGTCCTGAATGGGGGTGTTAGTAACGGACAGAGACCGAGAGAACGGGAAGTTGGCAGGGCTAAGGGCTTGTCCGACGAACGCATAGCCCAAATCGTAGAACACGCCATAACCGGCGCGAATGACGGTGTTGCGATTGCTGAAGGGCTGGTATGCAACACCAATACGGGGCGCAAAGTTGTTGTAGGTGGTGCGGTAGAGGCGTGATCCCGCTAGCGCCAACTGCGCGGTGCTGGGGTTGTCGAGACCCGTAACGGTCAACAAGTTATCCACATTGGATGGAGAGGGATTCACCTCCCACCGCAAGCCATAGGTGAGCGTCAGGTGTTGAGAAGCCCGCCACTCGTCCTGCAGGTAAGCAGAAAAATTGTTGTAACGCGGCTCCAGGTATCCATCGGTCTGGCGGATTTCTCCGGTGGGAACGATACCGGTAGCGAGTTGGGTGATGGTGGGAACAGTTAGCACTTTGCTGTAAGTGCGGCCGCCAATTGACGGGGAAAGGCGGCGGTAGTCAAAGCCGGCCTTGATGGAGTGCGAACCAAGCACCCAGTGCACGCTATCCACGATATTGAACTGGCGTTGCGTGTTTCGACTAAAGGTGCCAGGGCTGATGGTGTTTTCGTCTCCGCCACCGATGGTGAGGTAGTAGAGAGACTCCCCTTCCGGTGCGAAGGAAGGGAACAGAATGTCGTTGGAGAGAAGCTTGGCACCGCCGAAAGTGTCCTGCACATAATATTGTGCAGCCATGGACTTGCTCCAGTTTACGCGCAGGTCGTTGTTGGCAGTGGGTGAGAAGCTCTGGGTAGAACCGAAGGTTGCCGTCTGCGTATCCGTGGGCAATTGCGCCACGAAGCTGGCTGCCGAGTAGCGGCCACGCTGCCGTGTTTCTGAGGGCGCATGGTTGATACGGCCAAAGACGGTAACGGACGAACTGAATGAATGATCGATACGGACGCTAGTAGCGTCGAGAGTCGATGGATTGGAGAAACTGGCGGAATATGGAGTTTCCAACGGTGCATCGTTAAAAGGAGCCGCCACCGGCAGGGGATAGGCCTCCAGAAGACTCTTCACAGCTCCCGTGGCGTTATCACGCGCAGCTAAGGAAGGTACGCGAACGCCGGTAAGAATCACGGGTTGACGCAGACGAAGGCATTCATAGGAAACAAAGAAGAACGTGCGATTGCGCCCATCGTAGAACTTCGGGATGAAGACAGGCCCACCCAACGTGAACCCGAAGTTGTTCTGCCGCATAGCGGGACGATTGACGCCGGAAGCATTTCCGAACCAACTATTAGCATCCAGTTTGTCATTTCGAAAATAGTTGTAAGCGAGGCCATGCAACTCGTTGGTGCCGGAGCGGGTAACAATCGCGACCTGAGCTCCGGAAGATCGGCCGTATTCCGGCGCATACGTGGAGGTCTGCACCGTAAACTCCTGCACGGCGTCAACCGATGCAATCGAGCTTGTGCCTCCCTGAGACGAGAATGCCGGGATGCTTCCACCGGCGCCTTCGTAGGGAGAAGTCGCAGATGGCATACCGAAGTTGGCGCTGACCCCATCCACCATGAAGTAGTTGGCGTTTGTACGCTGGCCGTTCACGGAGAACTGGCCCATGTTGGCGAGGCCGGCGGGGGCCATCACCACACCAGGCGCCATGTTGATTAGCGACTGGAAGCTTCTGCCATTGAGCGGCTGGGTTTCGATGAAGGCTCGGTCTACGGAGGTGGCAACGGCAGGCGACAGACTGATGAGTGGCGCCTCTTCCGTAACCACTACTTCTTCATTGCGCGAGGCCACCTGCATGGGAACGCGGACGGAGCGTAGGGCGTTTGCGTTCAGGATGAGCTTGGGCATGCTTGCCACGGAAAAGCCCTGACGTTCGACGCGCAATTCATAGGTAGCGGCGGGGAGTTGCGCAAAGACAAAAGAGCCTTGCTCATCGGTGCGCGCGACACGGCGGAAGCCGCGCTGACTGTCGATGATGGTGACGGTTGCGTCAGAAACTGCAGCGGAAGAGCCGTCTTCGACGCTGCCTTTAAGGGTAGCCGTATCCGACTGGGCGAACATCATCAAGGGGAGTAGAAATGCAAAAAGAGCACACTTGGCGAACGATCGCACAAGCGTCGTAGCGGAAGCTAAAAATGCTATCGAGGGTTTCACTGAAGTTAAGAGACCTTCCTGAGGAACTGAGATACCGGTAGATGCAGCGTCTTGACGCGTTTGTCACGCCAAGCTAAGAGAATTTCGTTGTCGTGCAGGGCAATTCTCGGATACCCGGCTGCGCGGGCTCCGGGAACGGTCGCCAAAACAGTGGAAGACGAAGTCACGCCTTGGCGGGAAATGCGACGTGCGCGCAGCTCACATTCCGCGCCTTCGGTTTTTTCCACCCACATAGCCAGATAGTGCTGTCTGTCGAGAGGGACCACGTGAGGGCGGCCAACGGGGTTTCCGTCATCGAGCACGGTCGCGTTTCCGAAGGTTTTGCCGCCATCGGCAGAGCAAACGTAGTGAACGCGCGTCACCTTGTTCGCGCGGGTCAACCAGGCAACCAAAACGTCGTTATCCAGTGTGGCAATGGATGGTCCCTCCACGGGGCAGCCCCGAAGCTCCCACCCATCGGGATGAACGGGTTGCGGGTCTGACCAGGACTTTCCATTGAATCGAACAAAAGAGATGTCGCGGATTTCACCGGGCCGGTGGTCCCGATAAGCGGCGATCCAACCATCCGTTGCGCGGCCTAGAGCGGTGGGGCAGCAGGTGCAAACATCGGGATCTACTTCTCGGTCGCGGACGACGGAGCCGTCGGTATTGAACTCAATCAAGCGAAATGTCTTGCGATGTCCAGCTTCATGATCGTGCTCGGTGGCCTGGGGCTTGTGTCCACTGTGATGCTTGTCTCCACTGTGATGTTCGTGCTGCTCGTCGGGGGAGGCCACGCGATTGGGCGGACACAAATACACAGCAAACGGAGCATCCGGCGCAAAACGCAGGAAGCCAGCGTAATCTTCTTTGTCCTCCAGGTTGATGCCGTGGACCTCGCGCCAATCTCCACCAGAGGCAGGGCGATGGGCGATGCGGATGCCATAACCGTACTTGCCGCCTTCCAGAGGACGCGTAAGCCAATGTGCGAATAGACTGCCATCCGGCATGGCAGCAATGGACGGCGCATCGGCCCAGTTCACGAACCATTTCTGGCCAGAGGCAATGGTCTCGATTTCGCTCCAACGGCGCCCGTTCCAGGCCGAAGTACGCAGGGCGTGGCCTCCGTCAGGCAGGAAGTCTACCCACGCGAGGTGAATGCGACCGTCCGGGCCCTTGCTGAAATAGGGCATTCCGCTCTCTTCGGCAACGAGTAATGTGGTGTCAGGCGGAGCTGCGCACGCGCCAAGCGCGAGAACAGACGCGATTAGACTGCGCCGTGATAGAGATGCATGCATGATGGAACGTGCCTCTTCGCGAGGAAGAGGCCATGTAAGCGGTGGATGATCTGGCTCAAGGAATACGACCATCCACGGAAGAGGTAGGGCGCTTACATGACCTCTTGATATACATTCAGGACAACATACGGGCACCCGCGCTGTCGTGCGGCAAATCGTCGCAGGCCCTAGCGTGATTTGGCCATTCCACATCGCGCGAAAACCAATTGTGGGAAGTTGGCCGCAATGCTAGCGTTAGACGCATGCAGCGGCGTCATTTCCTCGGTAAGGGACTCAAAGCGGGTGCGTTGGTTGCTCACGCTGGCCAAGCCGCGGATGCGTTCCAGCAACAAAGTACGCCGATGGACACAGCGGCTCCCCCGCACCGCAACCTGGGACCGACGGTTTTTGACCCGAGTCGGCGGCACGACCGCGACTTTCGCGCCACGGGAACGTTGGAGAGACTGAGCGACAATCTCTACCTGTATCACGATACGGCGAACGTCTACATCCTACGTCACGGAAGACATGCGCTGTTGGTGGGTTTCGGATCTGGCGATGTTCTACAGAAACTCCCAGCCTTGGGCGTAGAGACCATCGACCGCGTACTGCTGACTCATCATCACCGGGGTCTTTCGCAGGGACTGGCGGACCTTGATTCCTATACGTTTCAAGTGACCATACCCAAGGCAGAGTCCAGATATTTCGAAGTGGTTGAGGGGTTCTGGAAGGACGTCAAACTCTTTCTGAATTACAACTTAAGGTCCCACTGGAACACTCTGCGCCAGAGCATCCCAATACACGAGCGCGTTGCAGAGGGAGATGTGATTGCGTGGAACGGAACGGAGTTTCGTGTGCTGCGCACCCCGGGCGCCACGGATGAATCCGTCTCTTACAGCGCAGTGGTGGACGGCCGCCGTGTGGTGTTTACCGGAGACCTGATTGCGGGCGTGGGTAAGGTGCAGAATTGGTTTGATTTGCACTGGGACTACATGGGTTTCACGCAGGGCATGGATGCGTCAGAACAATCCTTTGCCAAGATTGCCGGAGAGGAAGCGCAGTGGCTGTTGCCCGCTCACGGAAAGGTAATACGTGACCCAGAGGCCGCCATGCAGGCGAATCGTAGAATCTATGCCCGGTTGCGGGAACTGCTGAGGCCAAACTCCTCTGGGCGTAGTTCGAACAAGATGCGGGCGCTATTGCCCCACTTGGTGCACCTGGGCGGGTCAGACCAGCAGTATCCGGGCTACGCCACGAGTTATGCCATTCTTTCGGGAACTGGCAAGGCTCTGCTTTATGACTACGGGTACGTAGAGATTGAGCAGATGGAACGGTTCCGGAAGGAATACCGGGTGGATGAGGTGACGGTGGTGTTTAGTCACTATCATGACGATCATCTATCCCGGGTTCATGAGCTGCAGCGGATTTTCGACCGTCCGGTCTCTATCTGGGTTTTCGAGAATATGGCGGATGTGCTGCGGAACCCCTCACGCTATCGGCTCCCTTGCCTGGTTCCGTTCCCGATTTTGCCGACTCGGGTGCTGAGGCACGAAGAACGCGTACGTTGGGAGGGTCTGGATCTGGACTTCTTTTACCTTCCCGGCCAGACCGACTTTCACCAAGGCTTGGCAACCACCATTGATGGGAAGCGCGTGATGTTCACCGGTGACAATACATGGAACAAAAAGGACCCCGCCAAACGCCGCAACGGACCAGTGATTCCGCAGAATGAGTATTTTCTGGACAGCGGCTTTATTGCCTGCGCGGAGCGAATGTTGTCCGTAGCTCCGGATCTGGTGTGCCCCGCACATACCGAGGAATACGCTCCTTCACGGCAAGACCTGGTGGAGTTTCGGGAATGGGCGCTGGAAGTGCGGGAGGTGATGACCGAGCTTATCGAACAACCGGACGCGAATTTCGGCATGGACTACCGCTGGGCTCATTTCTATCCGTACCGCATAACGCAGCCAGGCGACGCATTCGACGTGGAACTGCGTCTCCGCAATCACCTCTTCCGCGACTGCAAAGCAGACGTGACGTTGAAGCTACCGAAAAACCTGATCTGCCAATTCCCCCGCCGAGAGGTAACGATTCCGGCAAAAACTCAGATTGCGATTCCCTTTGAGCTGAAGGCGACGAAGACGGCTCGCGATCGCCAAGTGGTAACGGCCGACATTCTTCTGAATGGACGTCGCATGGGCGAAGTGACCGAATTCCTCATCGACTTCTAAACTGCGATCACCGGATCTCCACGGACAAGCTGTTGGCTTGCTCGCCCGCTTCGCCCATGCCTGACCGTGCCCCGCCGCGTCCTTGTCTTCTACCTTTGCCAAGCCTTCCATATGGCAGATGGAGACCGTTGGGGCCCCCAGCGTGGGGACTAACGAGTGACTCGAACGTCAGCCGTCAAAGACCCACGCGCTCCGGAAAAACTCTATATTCGCTTCTAAGAACAATTTCAGCACGGTGAAAATTGTGCGATTTGCTTCCAGTACTCGAACAGGAACACCAAATAGTTTAGGCCTCCACAGAAGTGAGCGTACTTGGCAATACCGGAGACATCGAACAGCTACAAAGAGAAGGTGTTTATTATCAGCTTGATACGGATACACTTCGAAGCTTATCGCGAGAAATGGAACTAGTACTTTTCACATCACAAAATCGCGTACTAGTATCAGTTTTTCAAAGAACACCAAATTCTGGCCCAAATTTTGGGATCAGAAACACTCACTCTTGCATAGACTGAACTTGTCTTAGCAACACATCTAAAAACTAAGATAACTTCATTGAGGGGGAGTGGAAGGACATGAACTTTAGACTTTTGTCTCTAATCGGTGGAACCTTGCTGAGTGTGGGAACTCTCGCGGCTGCATCCATGGAATTGTGCCCCGGTGGGAGCATGGTTGCGAACCCATCGGCTGGCGTCACCATCACGAGTTCGGATGGTTTCGCATGCAAGAGCATGGGATATAACACGCCGAGTCCCGGTGGCACGGTATACGGATTGGGCACCAACGCAGGAACCGTTGGGGAAATCGATCCGGGCCAGATGATCACGTTCACCTTTGACCAGAGCGTGAATCTGGAAGCCTTCGAAATCATCGTGTTCTACAACGGACCGGAGTTCGGCGACCCTTCCGAAGAAGGCAAACTGAGCGTGGTTTATGGCGACGGCAGCACCGACAGCTTCACTTTCCGTGCGGCTGACCAACCCTCCACGACGGGGATAATCTGGAGTGGCATGGGCACCGCGAACAACATTTCGCCCATGACGGAAGACAATGCTGGCTGGTTTGAATTTGTCGGATTCCCGTTGGGCGGCAAGACAGTGAAGTCGCTGACCTTCACGTCTATCGATCACGCGAACGGTACGAACAACTCTGACTACGCAATCAAGTCTCTGCTGTTCACCGTGGGTAACACGGAAGTGCCGGAACCGAGCACCTACGCGTTGATGGGATTGGGCCTTCTGGGCTTCGCGACGATGCGCCGCTACCGGAAGAACTAAGATCCTGGATGCTCTATGTAGGGGATGACCGGAGATTGTGCTGAAGAAAGCGAAGCGAGGCGCCAATTCAGCGATACAAACGACAAAAGGGGCGGCAAATGCCGCCCCTTTTGTCATTGAATCGCGATGCCCAGCGGGTCGAAACGCGCTGGTGTCACGTAAGCAGGGAGCCTGACTTCGCCAAACTCCCTGATCGATCCGCTAAACCTCTACCTTTTTGCGCGTGCGAAGAACCTGCTTGATGTTCCGCAGCGCCTGCCGGGTGCGATGTTCGTTCTCAATGAAGGCGAAGCGCACATAGTTTTCGCCCATCGGTCCGAAACCGATGCCCGGGGATACGGCAGTCAACGCGTCCGACATCAAAAGTTTTGCGAACTCGAGAGAGCCCATGTCTTCAAAGGCTTCCGGAAGCTTGGCCCACAAGAACATGGATGCTTTGGGCGATTCCACAGGCCAGCCAGCCTCTTGCAACCCCTTCACCAGCACGTCACGGCGTTTGCGATAGGTTTCCCGAATTTCCGCCGAGTGCGCCGAGCATTCACGCAGGCCGATGATGGAAGCAATCTGCAACGGTTGGAAAATACCGTAGTCCAGATAGCTCTTGATGCGCGAAAGAGCATGGATCATCTTGGCGTTGCCCAAGCAGAAAGCCACGCGCCAGCCAGCCATGTTGAAGCTCTTGGTCATCGAATAGATTTCGACGGCGCAATCTTTCGCTCCATCTACTTCCAGAATGCTGGGCGGCTTGTAACCGTCAAAGTAGATATCAGCGTAGGCGAAATCGTTGATCACCATGGTGCCGTGCTTGTTGGCGAGCCACACAAGGTGCCGATAGAAATCGAGATCCACACAAGCACCGGTCGGATTGTGCGGGAAAGACACCAGCACCATACGCGGCTTGGGTGAAATGCTGCGGTAGGCATCTTCCAACTGGTTGAGAAACTCGTTGGGATTATCCACGGGCAACATGTAGTTGTGCCCCTCTGCCATCAAAACCCCATATTGGTGAATGGGATAGCAGGGATTCGGGCTGATGACCAGATCGCCGGGGCCGATGACCGCAAAGAGCAGGTGAGCGAGGGCATCCTTGGCGCCCATCGTCACGATGGCTTCTTTTTCCGGGTCTAGCGTGACGCCGTATTCGCGGGCGTAATGCGCAACAATTTCGTGGCGCAGGCGCGGAATTCCGCGAGACATCGAATACCGGTGATTCCGGGGATTCTTGATTGCCTCGATTGCCTTCTCTACCACGGGTTCCGGCGATGCGCCGTCGGGATTCCCCATCCCAAAGTCAACAACGTCCTGGCCTGCTGCCCGCAGCTTTGCCTTCATCTCATTGATGACAGCAAAAACGTAAGGCGGCAGCTTACTGATTCGGTAAAATTCCCCGTCGGGTAAAGGCATAATGTACTTCCTATTGTAAGGAAAATAAGGGGCATTCCGGCATTTTTACTATGCGGGGAGCCCCAAAACTGGAAAGTTCCATCCAGATTCCACTGGTTAACGAGACGCATCTGTTTCCAGACGTGCAGGGAAATGAGGACTGGAGCATTGCGGAAACCACCTGCATCACGATTTCGCGAAAAGATGGGTTTCCCAGAACTTATGTTCCGCAAGGGAACAGCGGCGGGACCGATCGCACCTTTCGACATCGTGCGGGCCAGAGCGCAACCGCGAGCACGAGAGGACACGGGTCTGGCGGTATAGGCGGCGAACAAGACGTCTGCGCCCTGGGTCTTCAGTCGAGGCGAAGTCCCTGCCAGCTACATCTCCGCACAGGTGCTAGTTCGATGCGGGTTTTGCCGACTGCTCTGCTTTTGCCTGAGACTTTTGCTTCTCAAAGCGCAGGTTTAACGTGGGCTTCTCCCGAGGGTCATAGGTAGAAAGCGACTTCGTCTCGGTGGCGCGGCCTTGGCGGTTTGCGTAAACCTCATAGTCTTCCGACTTGATGAGTTGGTCAAACTTGTAGCGCCCGTCCTTTTTGGTTACGAAGGAACGTCCTGCCTTGGTTTTCACGTTGCGCAGATGCACGATGGCGCCTTCGACGGGATCATCGTTCTCATCCCGGACAATGCCAGCGAGTTCGCGTGTGGGAACGTCCTTGGGATTCAGTTCAGGCAGCTTCTTGCCGAAGGCTGGCCCGGTATCCCGTTGATAGACTTCTTTGGTGTTCCCCTGTGCGTATGCCGTAGACAACAGAAGCGTGGTTGCGAAAGCGAGCAGCAGAAAACGTAGCACGGCAAATTCCCTCTATACGACTTTATTATGACGCCAAAATGCCCACGTTTGTCCGATACATCGCGAGGGCATCAGGTTTCAACGGATTGTTCGGCTGTTCGCAATTGAGAAAACGACCGCTTAACGCAGCCCCGGAATGCGCCCGAGGCCAGTAGATTGGTAGTGGTAGAACTATGGCGAGAAAGATTGAAAGTCTGATGCTAGAGGGTCCGGTGGGGCGCCTGGAGGCGCTGCTGGAAGAACCCGAACACGGAGAGCCGGTCCACGCCGTGCTGGTTTGCCATCCGCATCCCCAACATGGCGGCACCATGCACAACAAAGTGGTATACCGGCTGGCGCGGGGTCTGCGCCAAACAGGAGCCGTGGTGCTGCGCTTCAACTATCGCGGCGTGAACCTCAGCGAGGGCGAATACGGGGACTTTGCGGGCGAAGTGGAGGATGCGCGCGCGGCGCTCGCCTTTTTACGCTCCCGCTACCCGCAGCTTTCCTACAGTCTGGCGGGGTTTTCCTTTGGATCCCGGGTAATTTTGCGCCTCGGCTGTGAACCGGAAAGCGAAGCCAAACGGCTGATCGCTGTCGGCTACCCCACCCGGTGGCCAGACCTGGAAGAGGTGAAGGTGTGCAAAAAGGAGAAGATCTTCATCCAGAGCACCCACGATGAATTCGGCCCGAAGGAGCAACTGACCGCCATGGTGGCGGAACTGCCGGAGCCGGTTTCCCTTTATTGGGTGGAAGCGAAGGATCACTTCTTTGCAGGCGCATTGGACGACTATGAGCACTTGGTGCAGGAATTGATCTGGGAACCGGCACACGAGTGATTCAAAGGCAGGCTCGAACACCGTCACAAAAGCAAAAAGGGGAGCCCGATGGGCTCCCCTTTTTGCTTAGAAATAATTGCTAATTAATTCTGCACGGAAACAATAAAAACAATGCCAGCCGCGGAACGATCCGTAGCTGCTATCGAAATCGACCCGTTAATACGGCTCAGGCAGGACGCCGTTCTGCTTCTAACTCTCTTTCCAGATGCGTGAACACACGTTCTCCGATGAGAGCAGCGATCTGATCGAGCAGGTCCGGCAGATTTTCCGGCTGAATCAGCAACCGGGAACGGATGCCGGTTTCCGAGTCGCCGGTGGGGGCGCAGTGCACGGAAGTCAGCACAGCTGTGGCTGGTTCATAACTCTGGAAACGCGCATATGAAAGAAGCGCTTCGTCAATTTGTGCGGGATCGGATTGTGCGTTGCACAAAACCAGTTCAAATTCCGCACTGTCGAGGAACTCAATCGCCTCGACGGTGGTGGTCGCCGTCTGAACACTGTATCCGCCAGCTTCAAGGACGGCGCGCAACGTAATTCTGCTCGCTGGGTCTGCGTCGACCAGAAGGACTCGCGCAAAACTCATAGGGAGCGTATGTGATTTAGTGAGGTTGGGTTGTTCTGATGTCATGACGAACCTTGCCATCGTCCACTTTGCGATGGAAACCGGCAGCAATGCCCCGGCTGGGTTTCTATGGAGCAACTCTCGTGTGACGGTCGGGAACCGGCAAGCGCATGATTGCTGACCGAAGGCAGCAGCGTGCCGTAAGCTTACGTCTTCATTCCCGAAAAAAAACGCACGCGATCAGCGTGATACGGCCTGGACCAGCAGTGCAACCCATTTCGAACTTGATGGATCGGCAGGGACGTTACACGAGCTACATCCCCCTCGGGTCACTGCATTCACACCCAGTACATGTCAGACTGCCGAAGGCAGAGACAAGCGGTCGCTTGGAACCTGCGGCGCCACGGAAATGGAGCAGCCGCTAAGCGAAACCGGCGCGGACAAACGAAACAAATACGAAAAATAGAACGCGACCATCATATTCAGGAAGACGCGTCCTCAAGCGTACGGGTTGCGGTCCAATCCCTGCGAGAGGATTGTAATTCAGCGATTTCATTAAGACAAAGGACTCGAAATCGACCGAATTCCGACGCACGCTGATTTAAATTATGCGGTAGTTTTCCGATTATGGAAGACCCTTGCAAAGATAATCTTCAGATTTCGTAGCTGACGGGTGGCAGAGAAGGCATTGTCCAACTGCTGCGTGGTTAACAGACCCGAAACCTGAGAATTCCCTCTAATTGCAGCCTCAAAATCGCCATCTTCCCGCCAGGCCTTCATGGCTTGTTCCTGCACCAGACGGTAAGCGTCTTCGCGCAACATGCCAGCTTCGGCGAGATCGAGCAATAGCTGACCAGAGAAAACGAGGCCGCGCGTGCTTTCGAGATTCTTTCGCATGCGCTCCGGGAAGACGACCAGATCCTTCACCAGGGCGGTGGTCTTCTGCAGCAAGTAGTGGGTAAGAATGGTGGAGTCGGGAAGAATGACACGTTCGACCGAGGAGTGAGAAATGTCGCGCTCGTGCCACAGGGCGATGTTTTCGAAAGCGGCCTGGGCGTTGGAACGGACCACACGCGCGAGACCACAGATCTGCTCGCTGGTGACCGGATTCTTCTTGTGCGGCATGGCCGAGCTGCCCTTTTGTTTGGAGCCAAAGCTTTCTTCGGCTTCCCGCACTTCCGTCCGCTGCAGATGGCGAACTTCCAGAGCAATTTTTTCGCATAACGCGGAAATAAGCGCCAAGGCAGAGACGTAATTGGCGTGGCGGTCGCGCGCAATCACCTGGGAACAGATGAGCGCCGGGTTCAAGCCAAGCTTCGCGCAGATGCGTTCTTCGGCTTCGGGGCTGATGTGGCCAAAGGTGCCAACCGCGCCGGAGAGCTTGCCGACCAGCAACTCGTCCGCAGCAGCCTGCAGGCGGGTAAGATTGCGGCGGGCTTCGTCGTACCACAACGCAATCTTCAAGCCGAAGGTGATGGGTTCGGCGTGGATGCCGTGAGTGCGGCCAATCTGCAAGGTGTCTTCAAATTCGAAAGAACGGGCTTCCAGAACCGTCAGAAGCGCGTCCATTTCCGCGAAGAGCAGTTTGTTGGCGCGCTTGATCTGCAGTGACTGAGCGGTATCCACCACGTCGTTGGAGGTGAGGCCATAGTGCAGCCAGCGCGACTGCGGACCGACACCTGCTTGTGCCATGGACTCTGCCACAGAGGTGGTAAAGGCGATGACGTCGTGTTTCACTTCCGCTTCGATAGCGGTAATGCGATCCACATCAATGGCGGCATGGGCACGGAGGTCGCGCGCAGCGTCTGCGGGCACAATTCCCAGTTCAGCGAGCACTTCGGAGGCGGCGAGTTCGACTTCCAGCCAGCACTGGTATTTGCTTTCATCGCTCCAGACAGCACCCATTTCAGGGCGGGTATAACGGGGAATCATTGACGCAACTCTCCTGGGAAAATTATCGGGAATGGGACGATCGGGCGGTGGGCCCGCACGGATGCCGCATCTTTTAGTGTACTAGGGCTGGCAAATGGGGGACCACCTGCAAGACAACACATGTGCTAGGGACTTGCGCCGTGTTTTCCTCGCGTCGATCTGGCCTGTCCGTGCCAGGCCAGCCTCGTACTTCTCTGGGTCGGTATCCACGCCTGACAGAGAGATGGGGGAACAACTAACCGGAGGAACCGGACGAGCGGAAAAGACCGGACTGCCAGCGACTGGGAAATCGAAGTAGCCCGGCAGATAATGCCCCAAACGAAGGCTAAGGACGCCAGACAAGAGCGGTGACGGCCATCTTAAGCAGCGTTTTGAGCCTTTGCCCGACGGCGTAGCAGCCAGACGCCCATGAAACCGCCCAGAACAAATAACCCTGCGGTGGGCTCGGGAACCACAGCACGGTCCCCATTTACGTTCAGAATCAACGTGGGCTCACCCGGCAGAGACAGACCGGCCAAATTCACCGCAATGCGCGAACTGTTGTAAGTGAGGTCAGATAGGTCAAAACCGACCACGGTGGAAGCTGGATCAATCGAAACGTCGGTTATCAGGAAATCCGCGAAGGTAAGCAGGTTGCCGCTTTCAATGTAGAGCCCGCCCTCGGTATAGCTGGGCTCGGAGGCGTCCCAAGTTCCTCCCCCGATGAACTGGTAAATCACTTGGTTTTCCGTGATCGAAAGCGTAAAGCCAACGCCGCAGACGCTACAAAAGGTCTGTTGCACCGAGCCATCCGACACGAAGCTAGCCGGTGAACCGAGACCCACGTAGGGTTCGCCATAGGCATAGTACTGAGAGGTGACCACGGCTCCCGTTAGGGTGCCGCCGCTTAACAAAGAAGAGGAAAGGAGAGAAGCACAAATCAGTGCAAATACGGGTAAAAGGCGAGAGATAGCAGTCATCGCACCTGGGATAGTAGCACAGGAGGATGACAATAACGAGAAAATTATCTAGATCACGTGTATTGCAAACGCAGTAGTGGAACTGCTGACCGTGGGCGGCTAGAGCATGAACTGGCGAACGGCTCCGCCCTGCTCAACGACGTCTAGCTCGGGCTGTTGGCGGCAGGCCTGTAGGGCAGTTTCCATGGTGATACGCGCCACGGAGGGATGGTTATTGTGATTGCTGAGGTGCCCCAAAACCAGGGTGCGCAAACGCCCTTCCAGCGTAGTGGTGACAAAGGCGGCGGCGGTATCGTTCGAAAGATGGCCATTTCGGCCCATTACGCGCTGTTTAACGCTCCAGGGATAGGGCCCCACCTTCAGCATTTCCAGATCGTGGTTAGACTCTAGCAGCAGAAACTCACAGCCTTGCAGGTGCACTTTGATCGATTCCGGCACGTAGCCGAGATCGGTCAATAAACCGATGTGGTGCCCCTGGGAGTGAATGGCAAAAGCGACAGGATCGACCGCATCATGGGGAATGGTGAAGGTGTCAATCTCGATGTCAGCAACCTGAAAGCGCCGCCCAACTTCGAAAATCTCGGCGGCTGGCTCAACGGTGCTCCAATCGATGGCGGCGTGGGTACGGGCATTTACATAAACCGGCAGGGGACGCTGACGCTCCGTACGCTGATGACGCAGGAGCGCACACAGACCCCGGACATGATCGCTGTGCTCATGACTGATGACGACTGCATCAATGCAAGAGGGGCTGAGGTTTACGGAAGCAAGCCGGGCATAGAGGTCGCGCCGACTGATGCCCGCGTCGAACAACACGTTCCCCTTCGACGTGGAAACCAACGTCGCGTTGCCACTGCTGCCACTCGCGAGAATCGTGATGCGGACGATGGGACTACTCTCCTCGGTGAAACCAGAAACACTTTCAGCCTAGTTTGTTGCGGGCAACCAAAGCAATCCACTCGATATCCGCGCAAACGCAGTGGCTGCGGGAATGTCGTAGAGAGATCGGGCTCGCCTCCACGCTACAATAGCTTAGTCTATGCAAGCACGTGTACACGTATCTCTCAAGCCCAGTGTGCTGGATCCGCAAGGCAAAACCATCGGCCATGCTTTGAACGAATTGGGCCACCGCGGCATCGTGGATGTCCGTCAGGGCAAATACTTTGATGTGCAGGTCGACGACTCGCTTTCGGAAGCCGATGCTCGGCAATTGCTGGAAACCATTGCGCATGACGTTCTGGCGAATCCGGTGATTGAGGAATATACCGTGGAGTTGCTGAGCGAAGCAAAGGCATAGGCGTAACAACACCTGTGTTTACTTCGGCATAGCGACGGCGTGACTGCGAGCGGCAGATCTGCTGCCTGCTGGCGGGACGCGCGTTTTCGCGGGTACCCGTGGTTTGGGGCTCCCCGGGCGCTGCCAACAGTTTTGCGTCGACAGCAGGTAACCAACCGAACGAGGCAGATCCACCATGTGCGGAATCATTGGGTACGTAGGCAACCGGCAAGCTGTGACGGTAATCATAGAGGGCTTGCGGAAACTTGAGTATCGCGGCTACGACTCCGCTGGCCTTGCCGTATTGAACGAGGACGGAGAGCTGCAGATTCGCCGCGCGGCGGGCAAGCTTCGTCAGTTGGAAGAGAGCCTACAGGCGCGGCCCGTCTCCGGTTCGATTGGTATCGGCCATACCCGCTGGGCGACGCACGGTCGCCCGTCTGAAGAAAATGCCCATCCCCACGTAGGCCCAAGCGGCTTAGCCGCTGTGGTTCACAACGGCATTGTAGAGAACTACGCCACGCTCCGGCAGGAACTGGAGCAGGCGGGCCACCAGTTCACTACCGAGACCGACACGGAAGTTATCGCGCATCTGATCGAAGAATACCTACCTGGGCCCTTGGAAGAAGCGGTGCAGGAGGCGGTTCGCCGCATGCGGGGGCACTTCGCCATCGCTGTAGTCAGCCCGAGTGACCCGAATAAAATCGTGGCCGCCCGCCTTGGACCTCCCGTGATCGTGGGGCTGGGGACGAATGCTTATTTTGTGGCCAGCGACGTAACCCCGCTGCTTTCACATACACGCGACATGTTCTTTCTGGCGGACCGGGATATCGCGATTCTGACGCCTGACGGCGTGCAGCTACGCGATTTCCTGGGAAGGCCTGTGAGCCGCGAAGTGACGCGCGTACAGTGGGACGCCGTGATGGCGGAAAAAGGCGGCTTCAAGCATTTCATGCTCAAGGAAATCTTTGAGCAGCCACGCGCCATCCGAGAGACCTTTGTCACCCGCATTGGCCAGGATAGTGGCCGGGTGTATCTGGATGAGATCGGCTTGACGGCGCCCCAACTGGCCGGTATCCGTCAGATTCGCATTGTGGGTTGCGGCACCAGTTGGCATGCGGCCACCGCAGCCAAGTTCATGGTGGAGCAGTTGGCATGCGTTCCCGTCGAGGTGGATTACGCCAGCGAGTTTCGCTATAGAAATCCGTTGATTCAGCCGAATACTCTGGTGATTCTGGTGTCGCAATCGGGCGAGACGGCCGACACGCTAGGTGCGTTGGAAGAGGCCAAGGCTCGCGGGGCGTTGACGCTGGCGATATGCAATGTGCTGGGTTCCACCCTGGCCCGGGAAGCTGCGGGATGTTTGCTGACACACGCGGGCCCCGAAATCGGCGTGGCCTCCACCAAAGCGTTCACGTCGCAATTGGCTGCCTTCTTTGTGTTCGCGCTGTATCTGGCGCAGTGCCAAGGCCGCATCTCTGACGAAGAGAGCCTACGTCTGGTGGAAGAGATGATGCGTCTGCCGGGCAAGATTGAAATGGCGCTAACCCAGGATGAAGCGGCGGACCAAGTGGCTAAGGCATTGAGCCGCAGCAGCAATTTTCTATTCCTGGGCCGAGGAATCCACTACCCCATCGCGCTCGAAGGAGCCTTGAAGCTGAAGGAAGTTTCGTACATCCACGCCGAAGGTTATCCTGCCGGGGAGATGAAGCACGGTCCGAATGCGCTGATTGATGGCGAGTTGCCTGTGGTTTTTCTGGCGACACAGGATCGCGAGGCGGCGGCCAGCCGACGCACCTATGGCAAGACACTGAGCGCTATTCATGAGGTGCGTGCGCGTGAAGGAATTGTGGTTGCGGTGGCCAACGAAGGGGATACGGAGGTGAGCCGCTTGTGCTCCCACACGTTCTTTGTGCCGGAGGCCGATGAGTTGCTGCTGCCCATTCTGGAAGTGGTGCCGTTGCAACTGCTTGCGTACTACATTGCCCTGCGGCGGGGCTGCGACGTGGACCAGCCACGTAATCTCGCGAAGAGTGTCACGGTCGAGTAGGAGAGACTGTCGCGTAGGCGTGACTGGCCGGTAGGCGCTGCTAGGGAATAGCACGCCTGGGTGGGAATGCCAGCGAAAGCCGTCCCCGGCTTGGAGCTTTGGCTTCCTAGAAGCCAGTGAGCAGGCATCGGAAAAAGTAAGATCGTTTGACGGGTTGTGTGGCTAGGCTGCGCAGCCCCATATCAGCAGTGCCCTAGCCGCTGTGGCGGAGTGGCGAAATGAGGATACAGTGACCATATTTGTGACAGGTGGCGCCGGATTCATTGGATCGCAGTTCATTCGGGACTGGGTGAGCATTCACCCGGAAGACCGCTTGATCAATTTCGACAAACTGACCTATGCGGCGAACCTGGAGAACCTTGCTTCGGTGGCGCATGCGCCGGGCTATTCGCTAGTAAAGGGCGACGTCTGTGACCCGGATCAGGTCCACGAGGCTCTGCCTGAGAGCTGCGACGTGGTCGTCCATTTTGCAGCGGAATCGCACGTGGACCGCAGCATTCTAAGCGCTACCGAATTCGTACGCGCCAACGTGCTGGGCACGCAGGTGATGCTGGATGTGGCGCGGGCTCGGAAGGTGGGCCGCTTTTTGCATATTTCCACGGACGAGGTGGGGGGAGATGTTCCGGCTCCGCGTGAGTTCAAGGAAGGTGACCCCTTAGTGCCGTCCAGCCCCTATGCGGCCAGCAAGACTGCGGCGGAGCACCTGGTAAATGCCGCCGTACACACCTTCGGCATTGATGCGGTGGTGACGCGAACCAGTAATAACTATGGACCCTACCAATTCCCCGAAAAGCTATTGCCCTTGGCGATCAGCAACCTGATGGCTGATCGTCCGGTGCCCGTCTATGGAGACGGGCAGCAGGTGCGGGATTGGATCCATGTCGCCGACAACTGCGCCGCGTTGCGCGCTGTGATCAAGAAGGGTCGAGCGGGCGAAACCTATCACATTGGGGGCCGTAACCCGCGCGCCAACGTGGAAGTGCTGCGTATGCTGCTGGATATTCTCGGGAAGCCAGAGAGCTTGTTGACGCAAGTGACGGACCGCCTGGGCCATGACCGCCGGTATGCCGTGGACTGCACAAAAATTGAAGAAGAGCTCGGTTGGGTGCGCGAGATTCCCTTCGAAAAGGGCCTGCGCGATACGGTCCGCTGGTATCAGGACAACGGCGAATGGGTCGCCCGCGCCAGAAGTGGCGAATATCGCGAGTATTACGAACGCCAGTATGGCTCGGCGAGCAAGGCATAGCTCCAAGGCCCGGAAGCACTGCGCCAAAACTCGAAGTTCCCTTCCCGCTTTCCTGCAGGAACCGTTCACAAACGCCGCGCCCCGGTGATCTGGGCGCGGCGTTTACTTTTCTGGCCACACATTCGCCACCTTCTAGCGCGCAGCGACAGGCCGCACGGGCACTCCCGGCGATGAAGCGATGGGATGTTTTTCGGCAACCCACATCGCTAGAATGAACGTCTGCTCATTTTTAGCCTGCGATAGAAGGCTGGGAGACCGCCGATGAGAGTTCGCCTATGGCTGCTTGTGCTCGTTTTCCAATGTGCCACCACCTTGCTGGGGGCAGCTACGCTTGAAGGCGTCGTGGTGCAAGATCGGGACGGCGCACCGGTGGTCTCAGCGGAAGTCCGCATCTCTCGCCAGGGCGCCGCGCGGCTCGTCGCACATCTGGAGACAGATCGCGAAGGCCATTTTCGCCTGGATCCGATGCCAGTTGGTCCGCACGTGATGCGCGTGTCTCGTCCCGGCTTCCTTGATACGGAAATTAGCATCTCTGCTGATCACCCCAACCTCGTCATCCGGTTGATACGGGCGGCCCGCATCTCTGGAACAGTTCGCGACGCGAGTGGCGAACCGCTTCCCCGAGCAACGGTATTCGTGCTGCAGAAGAGCAGTGCGGGTACGATACAGGAAATTGATCGGCAAAACTTCCGCACGCTCACGCGGCCAGATGGAAGTTTTCAGCTTCGCAGTCTGCCTCCGGGGAACTACCTTTTGGCCACTAGTCATCAGCGCGATGGCGTGTCCGGGGCATCGCTCTACCCCAGCAACACGAGCCCTCGCCTTTTCGAAGTGAAGGGTGGCGAGGAATTCCCAAACTGCGATTTCTATGCCGATGTGGCCGCGCGCTTTACGATCCGTGGGCGGATCGCTGCGACGTCCCATGTAGCGCCATCTGCGGCAGATGGAGAGGCTGAGCCATCGCGGCAGAAGAGACCGGCAGACAGCTACTCCATTGGTATCGCGACAGTGGCCAATCCGGAAATCTTGGTCACCTGGACGCAAACGGATGCGGACGGTGCCTTTACCCTAACTGCGATTCCAGAAGGGGACTATATCGTTTTCGGCGCGGGCCCCATACAGGGCGTCAGCTTCAAGGGCGGCATTCTTGCAAAGAACAGCCGTCTCCTCTATGGCCGCACCACGCTTAGCGTGGCCGGGGATGTGGCAGATTTCGAAGTTCCGTTGCGAGCGCCACATAGCGCGAGTCTGCTGATCGCGAAACAGACGTTGGATCATTTCTGTTCTGGAAGCATGGCCCTTAGTCTCACCTCGCTAGAGGCTTGGGGAACCATTCTGCGGCATCACATCTCCATCTCCCCGGGAGTCGCCACGCTGGTTGAAGATCTGGCGCCGACCCGGTATGTCGTGGAATCGGTTCCGTCGGACCCTTGTCAGGTTCATGCCACGGAGGTGCTGGATCTTCGAGAGTCGATTCGCGCCGAACCTCTTCCGATCAGGGTGCTACGCAAGGGAAGTCTGCTTGGCCGACTGCTGGAGGGGCAAATGGACCAACAGCGGTATCAAGTGGTGCTTGTCCCCCTAGGAGCCACGGCGGGTGAAGCGATTACGGTAGCTGATGTGGCATCGGACGGCGCATTTTACTTTCGCAATCTACGGCCGGGACGCTATGGCGTAGCGGCTCGCGTACACGCAGACGTAGCCGCACAGTTGGTGGCGGCCACCGTGTCTCTCATCGAAATCGAAATCCTGGGCGGCGAGGTGCAAATGTCTCTGCACGCACCGGCCGGTCCGCCGATTGGAAAGGGAAACGAGTGATGCGATCCCTGGGTTCGTTTCGCAATTTCTCCATGGTGTTGCTGCGTTACGTGATGTTGCTGTCGTTTTGCTGCTCCCCCTGGGCGGTCGCGCAAAGGCAGGGACCTCCGCAGCCGGGAGGACCTACCAGTGAGGATCTAGCGGAGAAGGATACGGCTACCATCCACGGGAAAGTCGTAGATCGCTTTACAGGGGAACCCATCCCGAAGGCCGTGGTATTTCTGGGAGCCACACCACCTGCCAGCTTCCAACATCCTGTAGTTCCGCGTGCGGGCATGCCTCCCGATTCCTTGACCACGACAGATGCACAGGGCGCCTTCACCCTGCGGAAGGTAGTACCTGGCGACCAGGGCATAACAGCGGTATTCGCTGACGGGTTTCTGAACCGGGACTCCCGACGGGTGCGGGTCGCGGCGGGAGAGACCGTTGAAGGCCTGATCTTCCGCATGGCCCGCTCTGCCAGCATCTCTGGGCAAGTGTTCGATGAAAAAGGAGCTCCGCTGGAGGGCGCGCAGATTACTGTGGTTCTGAGTGAGTACAACGCCGGAACGCTTCGTTATGTGCGCGAATCCAGTGTGAGAACTGATGAAGACGGCCACTATTCGCTAAAGAGTCTCATCCGTCCGGGCCGCAAGGTATGGCTGATGGCGACGTGGCAGCCGTTGGACAAAAGAGCAATTGCCGCCGACGCGCCCGTGGACATCAAGTTGCGGCGACGCGCTTTCTCCCGCGCCTTCTACCCAGGCACAGCGGATATCGAAAGCGCGTCCGCGTTGGGGCTAAAGGGAAGCGAAGATCGCGGAGGAATCGATTTCCATTTGCAGCGAGAGCCTGCGCTCTGCATTTCCGGGAAGGTAAGTGGGCCTGATGGTTATGCTCGCCTAGCAATCTACATCGAGTCCGCGAACCCGGCGTTTGGCTCAGGTGGGTTTGAGTTTCCCCACCGCACTCTTCTTGAGGGCGCCCGCGACTATCGGATTTGCGGTCTTCCTGCGGGCGCCTACAAGCTGGAGGCGGTGGATCTGGAGAATCTGCAGGAACCTGCCATTTACGGCGTTGCTCGTGTGGATCTTCGAGATCGTGATTCCGATTCTGTGGACATTGTGCTCGGTGGTCCATCGAAGATACCGGTGGCGGTGGAGTGGGCTGACGAAGCGCCCACCGAGGAAGCAAGCGGCCAGATCCGGGTCTCTCTATTTGCGAGAGAGAAGGGACGGCTGCCAGGGGTATATGTCTCGGTCAACTTGGCGAATATTGGGCTGAAGTCGGTTGGGAATGCGTCCGATGCGGTTTCCTTGAGCGGCTTCGAAGGAGAGTACGGGTTAGTAATTCGGCTTCCTGGCTTGGAAGCAACCCGTCTCCCCACTGGCCTAGGGTCGGCTCCGGAACAGGCCAAAGAGAACGCTGGTATCTACGTCAAGGATGTTCGTTATGGAGAGGACTCCGTCTACGGTAGGCCTCTTCGCATCAGCCCAAATGCCAGCGGGAACACGATCCTGATCCGTTTGGCCCACGACGCCGCAACAGTACGCGTGAAGGTTGGGCAGAACGGGGGAGAGGCAGCTGACAACGCCTTTGTCTATTTGTTGCCAGAAACGGCAAAGAACGAGGCGGATTTGGCCTTTCTACGGCTCACTGGCCAGACCGACCAGATGGGACAGTTTACCTGGAGCCGTAGCGTGCCACCGGGAACCTATCGGGCCGTCGCGACCCGAAGGAAAATCGAAGACACCGCAGAGGACATCGACTATCTGTGGAAGCTACGAACACAAGGCAAGAAAGTGCAGGTATCGCCGCGCGGCCAGATGGATATCACAATCCAACTGGTGGAGGAGCCGTAAGTGGCTGGGTCGCCAGGCGGGTAGGAAGGATGCGCTGGGAGGCTCGATTGCGCAAGTACATCTAGCTGCCTACGATGAAATCATGCCCGCCTTTGCCGACCATGATGCCTATATCGCGGCAGCGCCGGAAGCGCTCCGACCGCTCTTGACGCACCTGCGTGCCCAACTGGCTCAAGCGCTTCCGGATGTGCAGGAAGTGATCCGTTATGACATGCCCGGGTTCGGTTCTGCGAGTTCCGTCATCGCGGGATATGGAGCATTCAGCAAACAATGCGGTCTTTACGTCAGCAAAGCTGCTATCAGCGAGTATGCGGACCACATCGCCGCAGCCGGACTTAAGGCCTCAAAGACCGGTGTCACGTTCTCTCCGAGCAAGCCCATTCCAGACAAACTTATCGTTGCGCTGGCTGTTGCTTCGCGAAAGGAGCTTGGGGTATGAATGGCCGATGCCGAAGGCGCCCGCGAATAGAGCTTTGGACGTAGTCCGGCTCGCTGCGTGATGGCGATGGGATGCCTACACGGAGCTACTCCTGGAACTTGAAAGGAAGCAACGAGATGAACAACCTGTCGTCGCGGATATGCAAGACATATCGAGCTGTAGCGTAGAATCAGCCGTGCAACACCTAGTGCTGCGAGTGGTGCAATCGGTGGCAGTATCGCGTGACAGGCAGTTGATGGCGGAGAGGGTGGGATTCGAACCCACGGATAGCTTTCGCCATCAACGGTTTTCGAGACCGCCCGATTCAACCACTCTCGCACCTCTCCGCAATGCGTGGTTCCCTTCAGGATAACACTGGAATCCGCGTTATTTAGCGAGTGGCGGGCGGATTCCCGGATGAAATGAGGGCTTTCAGACGCCCCCTGCCGGTAGTCCGCTGAACACCACCCGGTTCCGACCGCTCTGCTTTGCCTGGTACAACAATGCATCCGCCTGCTGAAGCAGTAGATGTCCATCGTCGGGATGTATCAGTTGGGCCGTCGCAACGCCACAACTGATCGTGAGCCGGGAATGCGTTGGGGAAAAGGCGTGCTCGATATTGAGCGCCAATACTTCGTCACGAAACGATTCCATCAGTTCCTTGGCTCCGACATCACCACCTGCCAGAAAGACGAATTCCTCACCGCCATAACGCGCCGCCAAGTCATAGGGACGGCGCGAGTGGCCTCGTAGTGCTTGCGCCACCTGCCGTAGGGCGTGGTCGCCTTGGATGTGGCCATAGTGGTCGTTGAACAGCTTAAAGTGGTCGATGTCCACCAGAGCAAGCGTGACGTTGCCATTGGCGCGTACGGCATGACGACAAACCCGATCAAAGGCCTGATCAAAGTGGCGGCGGTTAGCAATCCCCGTAAGGCCATCCACCTGAGCCAAGCGTTCCAGCTCTCGCCGTTGCAGGGCAGCGGTAACCATGTTACGTACTCTTGCCTTGACGATGGCGGGACGTACCGGCTTGGTCACATAGTCGGTCGCCCCCAATTTGAGCCCAAGCTCTTCATCCTCTTCGTGATCTTGCGCGGTAATGAACACGACTGCAATACCTGCAGTGCGTGGGTCAGCTTTCAGTTCCACCAGCACCTGATGGCCGCTGAGTTCGGGCATGCTGACATCCAGCAAGATCAACGAAATCTCATCGGCTTCCTGCTGAGCAAACTCTAGCGCAGTGGGACCGTCTTTTGCGAGCAACACGCGGTAGTCGTGTCTGAGCAGTTCGGCCAGCAGCGTTCGATTGACGCGATCGTCATCCACTATCAGAACTGTAGGCAGTTCGCGATCAGGCACGGTTATGACCTTCCCCGGAGTCTTTCAACTCTTCCATCAGCATTCGCAGAGTATGAAGCGCGTCCTGCAACTCAAGATCATCGAACTGTCTTCTCAACTGCTCCACGTATCCTTCATACTCCTTCATCGGCAGATCAATCGCCAATCGATCGAGAATAGAAACCGCCGCATAGTCTCCGCGTTCAATCAGGGCGTACAGAACTTGCAGTTTGGGAAGCAGCGTATCCGTGTTCACGGGAACTGTACTTCCATAAGGAGACGCCGCAGGTTTCGGGACTTGGGCCGCTTTTACCTCGGAGAGCAATCGGGCTAAATCGTCGCTCAGCCGCTCCACCAGTGTTGCAGAGCGAGCGACGTTCCGCCTTCTTGCCGCATCTTCCACTTGTTCCGCAAGCGATGCAGTCGCTGAGGCCCCCAAGTAGCCCAGGGAGCCCTTCAACGCATGCGCAAGATCGCGCAGCTCCTCTTGGCTAGACGCCTCGGCTAACCGAGACAGTGCCTGCGGCGCATCAGAGAAATCGCGTAGAAAACCATCCAGCACTCGACGGACACGTTCTCCACGGTGTCCAAAACGCTCATACATGATGTCGAGATTCAGGTAATGGGTTGGTGCAGCAGAGACCACACCGGAAGCAGATACATCCTCGGGAACAAGTGGCCCGCTCTCTCCGGGCTCTACCTTTTCATCGGAACTATCTTTGCTCCCATAACCGCTCTTCTCTGTGGACAGCGCCGCCTTGGAGGTGTGACGTTCCAGCACTTCGTACAACAGTTTGTCGTCGATGGGTTTCGCGATATGGTCATCCATCCCAGCCTGTAGCACCATCGCTTTGTCTTCCGCAGTGGCCTGCGCCGTGATGGCAATGATGGGGAGATGCACCCACTCCGGTCTTCTACGGATTTTGGTGGTAGCCTCGATACCGTTCATGACCGGCATATGCACATCCATTAGAACGGCGTCGAAAGAGGCAGCCTCCAGCATATGAATGGCTTCGAGGCCATTGGTGGCGGCATAGACAACAACATCCGCCAGTTCCAGAAAGTCTGTCACTACCTCACGATTTAGCGCATTGTCATCAACAACCAGGACACGTATTCCCGCGATGGAGGGGACGTGCGGGGCCGCCGCTGCTCTACCTCGTTCCTGCTCGCGCCCATACAATGCATGCGCAGGCTGCGCGTTGCGCAGCACCTCCAGCAGTGTATTGAACATCAGGGATTCCGTGACGGGCTTGATCAGCAAGCCTTGAAGCCCCAACTGCTCCACACGTCGCAGAACTTCTTCCCTTCCGTAGGCTGTCACCATCAAAACGGCCGGGATACGAGATAGTGACTGCTCCTCCCGTATGCGCTGGGCAACTTCAAGGCCGTCCATTCCGGGCATACGCCAGTCCATCAGCACAATGTCATAGGGAGCACGTGCGTCAGAAGCTTGGCGCAGGGCGCGTAATCCGGCGAGACCAGAGGATACGGCGTCGACGCGCATGCCGAACGCCTGCACCATTGCCGTCAAAGTTTCCCTGGCGCTGGCATTGTCATCGACAATAAGGACGCGAACTCCATCTAACACGACACTATTTCGCCTGGCGGATACCGAGGGGCACTCCTCGACAACACCCACTGCGATGGTGAACCGGAAGGTACTGCCGACACCGGGTTCGCTTTCCACTTCAATAGCGCCACCCATCAACTGCACCAGACGGTGACAGATTGCCAGGCCGAGTCCTGTGCCGCCATATCGTCGCGTGGTGGCGACTTCAGCCTGAGAGAAGGGCCGAAAGAGCGCACCCATCTGCTGCTTTTCGATACCTATACCGGTGTCGCGTACGGCGATGCAGAGCTGGCAGAATTTAGCGGTTTGGGTTCGTAGGTTGGCGTTCTCGCATACTTCGGCGGTGACGACAATTTCTCCCCGCTCAGTAAACTTCACCGCGTTGCCAACAAGATTGGTCAAAACCTGGCTGAGTCGTAACGGATCTCCACGCATCAGTTGAGGGACTTGAGGAGAGACTGAGTAGACAATCTCCAGACCCTTTTCCTCAGCACGCATCGCCGTGACTGCGGAGACAGATTCCAGCACGCTTTCCAGCTCAAACTGCGTGTCTTCGAGCACCAGCATCCCTGCTTCGATCTTCGAGTAGTCCAGGACGTCGTTGATGATGGAGAGCAACGCTTTTGCGGAGAGATCGACCTTGTCCAGATAGTTGTGCTGCTTCGCAGTCAAACTGGTTTGCATGAGCAGCCGCGTCATACCGATGACGGTGTTCATCGGTGTACGAATCTCGTGGCTCATGGTGGCCAGGAATTCAGACTTCGCGCGTTCCGCTGTTTCGGCAGCTTCCTTTGCACGCTGCAGCTCGATGGAGACGTCCCGCTCGCGTGTGATGTCGAGCATGATTCCGTCCCAAACGATGCCGTGATCAGTCTGTCGTGGAGCGGAACGACACCGCATCCAGATCATCGACCCGTCTGTGCGGTAGACCCGAAATTCGCAGTCGAAGACGGACAAGTCCCGCCTCGAACGATCTAGCCCTTCCTGATAGCGAGGGAAATCATCGAGATGGATACAAGAGACGTACACGGCTCGATCAGCAACGATTTCCGGGGCGGGAATGCCAAGCAGGGAGCTAATGCCGGCGCTGACATAACTGAGACGGTAACCGTGGACGTCATCGTGTTCCAGACGATAGATCGCTCCACTGGGAAGATTGTCGGCGAGGGCCTCCAACCTTGCCCGTGCCTCTTCCCGTTCAGAAATATCCTGCACGGTCCCGCCCAGCCCGACGATGCTGCCGGTAACATCTCGAATCGCCTGCCCCCGTATGTGTACCGCGAACGAAGAGCCATCCGGGCGTAAATGCGTAGCGTCTATGCCATAGGGCTCCCCGGTAGCGATGCAGTGGTCGATACAGGCCTGCACCTTCTGGAAATCTGGAGGACTCAGTAGTCTTTCGAGATCAGCAGGCGTGAGCGGCGGCCCGTTCGGGTCAGCACCATTCATCTCATAGAGCATTTCTGAGCTACCAAATCGCCCCGTGCTGAGATCAAGTGACCAACTGCCGATACGAGCGAGCCGCTCTGCCTGACGAAGGCTATCGATGGTACGGAGAAGCTGTTGTTCCGCTAGTTTGGCCTCTGTGATATCAATGACAACGCCCACAAGGCGGTTGAACGAGCCAGGTGTGGCAGGGATCATGCGGGCCGCTGATGTGATCCACCGAGTCTCGCCCGAAGGTCGTATCAGGCGGAACTCTACCCGACTGTCCTGCTTCTCCACGGAGAGCTCGTCGATTCGATTATCCGTGATGCGTTCCACATCATCCGGGTGTACTAGCGCCTGAAAATCGGCAATGGTTCGGAGCTCAGACTCCATGGGGTTGACGCCGTAGATGCTGTAGCACTGCGAATCGCAGTGCAAAACATCGGCGTCGATGTTGTAGTCCCAGACACCCAGGCCACTCACTTCCGCCGCAAGCATCAACCTCTCGCGGTGGGCATGTAGCTCCCCAGCAGAACGCGCCTGCAGCCAGTCGCTGGCCAGCATTGCCAACTGGTCGTCCATAGATTGTCCGAACTGCGAAAGCAAACGGATAGCCCGTTCATCAAACGGCATCCCAGAACGGGAACGCAGGTCAAGGACACCGAAAGGGACTGCCGTGGTCCAACGAAGCGGATACCCCAGATAGGAACCCACTCCGGCTGGCGTACGCGATTGATGCTGCGTAAGGGAGTCGGGGTAAAGGTGAACCAGTGTCCTATCCCAAAACACGGTTTGCCACGGATCGTCAGCAGTCAGAGTTTCCGGCGATGACTCGCTGGCGCTGTTCGAATACTCCGCAAGGATGATGGTTTTCGGTGACCATGCCTGGATGACGCGCGCGGAGTCAGCCCCGGTGTAGTCACACAGGCTGTGAAGCGTATCCCGCCAGCGTACGCGTGTTGACTCTGGAATAGATGGATATTGCAGGATGTCACTCACCGTAGGTCTCCAGAGCGTCGCTCAGGTTAGGGAGCAGCGCGGTTAGTGGTCGATCATGGTAGTCCTGCTGACACGCCGACCTCCGAGTTCTACACATAGCTATCTTGAAGATGTGCTCTCTGAGAGGCGCCAATCCATAGAAAGTTCCCAGAACTTTTCGGAGGTGTCGCGAGGGATATATCACGAGCCTGCGCTGGTAATCGTCTAAAGGTGCGCTCCTACGCCCCATGCTTGCGTACAGACATACTTAGCATGGTTCTGATTGGAAACAAACAGCGCTAGTAACAGACAGACTCACTTCTTATCGATGAAGATAGGCAAACCGACAATGTTTGTGACGATCATATTGCGTGACTAGTCAATTATCCACCTTGAGATTTTGCGGCATCCTATGGGTAGTTGTAAATGCGAAGCCCCCCGGTTTCGGGGATGACGCGCCGCTTGCAGTGGGACGCAACGTAGTCGCAATTCGCCACCCCCGCAGGTGCGAACGGCACACATGGGAGACCGTCATGTCCGTACATGTCGCCACCATTTCCTGGACACGCCAGGAACAAGTGTTTCTGGATAACCGGTACAGCCGCAGCCACGAATGGCGCTTTGATGGTGGCAGTGTGGTACACGCTTCATCCGCCCCCACCTCAGCACCTGTTCCGTTGTCCGACGTGACCGCTGTTGACCCTGAAGAGGCGTTTGTGGCCACGCTCTCCAGCTGTCACATGCTTTGGTTTCTTTCCATCGCCGCCAAACGCGGCTTCGTGGTGGATTCTTACCTGGACGAAGCGGAAGGAATTTTGGAAATGGGCGCCGATGGACGCGTCTCCATCACAAAGGTCCATTTGCGTCCCAGGGTGCGAATCGTGGGAACTCGGCGCCCTGATCACTCGCAGTTTGAGGCATTGCATCACGAGGCGCATGATCGGTGTTTTATCGCAAACTCCGTGAAGACCGATGTTCGTTGCGAAGCGGTGTTGGAAACCTAGCTAAGCAGGCATCCTGTAACCTCCCAAGGATGGACAGCGCCGTTGCCATGCACAGCGCTTGGGGTAACACAGGACCTGGGATGACGCAACGGCGTATGTCAGAACAGGCTGTATTGCTGCACGGCTTTTCGCTTACGGCGCACAGCCTCGTTTTCTAGCACCAAATCCTTCGGAAGCATCCGGAGAAAGGGAGAGGGAGGAAGCGTGTGCCGACTGCCCCGCCAGAACCGTTCGACTGCCCGAGTCAGGATTAGGCGATCTTTAGCCCGGGTGACGGCGACGTAGAATAGGCGTCGCTCCTCGGCCTGCTCACCCTCATCCTCGTCGGCTCCACCCCAGCAGAAGGGCGTCAGTCCACTTTCCATTCCCACGACGAATACTACAGAAAACTCCAGGCCTTTGGCCGCATGCATCGTCAACAGAGATACACGATCAGCGCGGGCATCGTGAAAGTCGGTCTCATTCGATAAAGCAACTTGTTCCAGGAAGCTCACCTCGTCATTGACGACAGGCAACTCTGAAGCAAGTGCGGTTAGCCAACCCTTGCCTTCAGCGAGCGCAGCGAGGTCTGCACCCTCCTGCTTGCGTGCCGTATCTGCTGCACTAGCCACACGCGTGGTGAGCGACAGCGCCTTCTCCTCATCGCTTTGGCTGGCAAGACCCGTGAGTATTGCCTGTACACCCGCGTGTGCGGAGATCGATGTGGGAGAACTCTTTTTGAACGGAATACCAGCCTGCGTCAATGCCTCACTGATCGTGGCGGACTGGGCGCTAGTCCGATAGAGAACCGCGAAATCGGCAAAGCTGAGCGCGGCATCAGTCCCACGCTTTCCGGGCTTTCCCTTGTTCGCGGAGAGCAGATCATGGCCACCCATTAGATCTTCAATGGTTGCGGCGACGAAGGCGGCTTCTTCGTGTTCATTCGCAGCGGCATGAATGACTATTCGCTCCTGCATCGGTCTCGTGATGCTATCTGATGCCAATGCTCCAATAAGGTGACTGGAAGCGGAAACGATTGTTCCGCTGGAGCGATAGTTGTGCGCCAAGCGTGTCGTCCGTGTCCCAGGAAAGTCTTGGGAGAAGCGTTCGAAGCAAGTAGAATCGGCTCCGCGGAAGCCGTAGATGGCCTGGTTAGGATCACCAATGATACACAGATTGCCTTGCGGCGCGGCGAGCAGACGGAGTAGACGATACTGCTGTTCATCGACATCCTGAAACTCGTCGGCGACAACATGGTGGAAGCGCTCGCGCCATATTGCCGCAACGTCTTTGTCACGCTCCAATAGATCGACAGGCAGAGAAACTAGATCATCAAAATCCACCCAACCCTGTTGTTGGCCCAGCCGCCTGAGAGCCACCAAGGCGCGCTCCACATCGGAGTCACCGGCCTTGCCCGTACGCTTTCTTACCGAGATGGCTTTCAATAGTCCAGCGGCTTTGTTTCCCGCAATACCCAGGTCCGACACCAGCGCTCTTTTGCGTTCTCCATCATCAGCGATGCGGAAGTTGGTTGGCAAACCAAGGGCTTCGCCATGGGCGCGGAGAATGGAGAGTCCCAGAGAATGAAAGCTATGCACCGTGCAGCGGCCAGTCTGTGCCGGAATCAGTGCGGCAAGCCTAGCTTGTAGTTCCTCGGTCGCGCGCCGCGTGAAGGTGACGGCCAAACACCGATCCGCGGGAACATTCTGCTCAAGGACAAGATGAGCAATTCGATGCGTCAGCATGCGCGTCTTGCCGGATCCAGGCCCGGCAATCACCATCAACGGAGCATTCGTAGTAGCCGCGGCTTCTGCCTGATGAGCATCGAGTGATGCAAGAACACCAACGCGCGTGGAGCCAGCAGGCGTCACGACAGATGGCGCTGGGACAGGGTTTGGTGCTTCTGCTTGGCGAGCTACCTTGTGAACAGGAACGGTACGTCGACGGAGCGGAGCATCGAACAGCATCTCTCCGTTGAAACGCCTGTCCAACTCTCCATCTTCGAAGAGGCGAATAACGCCGTATTCTCCGTCGTAGCCTGGATTGCGGATGACGGAACCAGCGCGTAGACGTTCGACGGCTTCGCCAAGTAGTGGGTCAGCCTTGGCGATATCTTCAATGGGAACCTCGCCCAACACCGAAAGCTCCGGCCCCAGTGCGGCGGTTGCCCGCGCATAAGCATGCGCCACCATCTTGGAGACGACACCGCTACCCGCGATCTCCGACAGGATTTCCGGAAGTGGCACAAGGCTCTCAACGTTGCCCGCAGTGGCCGGCGGCGTGGCTTCCGTTTCGTCGCGATCTGCCAGCATTTCCACGCGGTGAGCCACGCCCACCGTGACGCGTCCGCCACACACGGGACAGCGGCCATCCAGAGCCAGTGTCTCTTTTGGATTGAGCCGCACGCTGCAGGCGCGGTGCCCATCCATGTGATACTTCCCTTCTTCGGGGAAGAATTCAACCGTGCCATGGTAGCCTTCGCCGGTTTCCAGCGCGTGACGGATGGCGAAGTAGTCTTGCTCGCAGTGGAAGCGTGTAGCTTCTCGGCCTAACTTGCCTGGTGAGTGTGCGTCGGAATTGGAGGTAAGCCGAAAACGGTCGAGGGAAGAGACACGCCAATTCATGGCGGGGTCAGAAGACAATCCGGTTTCCACGGCGAAGATGTGGCTGGCGAGGTCGCCATAACAATCTTCGATGGAATCGAAGCCGGACTGCGAACCAAGCGCCGCGAACCACGGCGTCCAGATGTGCGCGGGAACCAGATACGCGTCTGGGCCGGATTCCAACGTAATCTCCAATAGGTTCCTGGAATCCAAGCCGAGAATCGGTCTGCCGTCCGATGCAATATTCCCAATGCGTGCAAGCTTCTCCTGCAGGCGTGTCGCGGTATCCAGGGTAGCCGCGTAGATCAGATGATGAACCTTGCGGGTTTTGTCGCCCTTCTTGTAGATGGTAGAGATTTCCGTGGAAAGCATGAACCGCACAGGCCTGCGGCAGGCAGGCGGCAGTTTCTTTTCTACCTCGGCCTCAATTTCCGGTTTCAGCCGGAAAAGCCCGTGGCCGTCAGGCACCAATTTATCCCGCAGTTCCGATAGCCAAGCCGGATGCACGCAGTCTCCGGTACCGACGACGGAGATGCCCTTACGGGCCGCCCACTCCGCCAGATGCTCCAGATCGAGATCTCGACTGGTGGCGCGCGAATACTTGGAATGGACGTGCAGATCGGCGTGGAAAATCATCGTTGACCACTACCAGGATTGCAGAGCGACCGCGCGCTTGGCTAACGACAGAAGGTGACGTTTGGAGTAGTGCGTCCCATTCAAAATAAAAGGCGGCCTGGAGCTCTCGCGGAGCTAGAGGGACAGCCCTTCTCGAGTGGGATCCAGCAGCAATGGAAAGAACTGGCCAGCCATCGCTTCACCCTCTGGAATCACAGGAACGCCGTCTAATAGAGTGCTGGAAGAGGCTGAACGCACTCCGTCTGAAAATATGTTGATCACGGCAGCACGGCGTGGACGCTCCGATTTGTTTGCATAGGAACCGTGCACCATCAATGGATGATGAAAGGCGCATTCCCCGGCCTTCAGCTCCACGGCGACAGGTTTGAAGGTTTCCCGCTGCTCGTCCGTCAGCACGGTCAGAATCTCATCCATGTTTCCGGTAAGTCCCGTGATCGGTAGCAGCTGCCAACGATGGCTTCCTGGGATGTAGTGCAGGCAACCATTTTCGGTGGTGCTGTCGTCAAGACCAATCCAACAGGTTAGGTGCGACATGGGTTGGGTGCGCGTCCAATACGAATAGTCCTGGTGCCAAGCCACCACGCCGCCGTGCTTAGCGGGTTTGCAGAATAGCTGATCATGCCAGAAGCGAACCGACCCTCCTAATAATTGCGCAGCCGGGAACAGGAACTTCGGATTCCAAAGGATGTCGTGGAATGCTTGTTCGATACGCCAGGCGCCTAGAGCATGAAAGAGGCAGGTGGCGGGGTCATGCGATTCGTTCGAATGATATTCGTAGAACAGGGCGTGCCCCGGATGCTCCGGATCTGCCAGACGATGGAGGGCAGCCTGCAGTGCTTCTATCTGCGCTTCATCAAACAGGCGAACTCCCGCCACATACCCATACTCGTGATAGTGCGCGACCTGTTTCGTGGTGAGCCGCAACGGTTCCCAGTCCGTGGGTTTTGTTGGCCATTGAAAGAGCTCACTGACCAGCTGGTGCTGCGTGGAGAGATCGCGCGTCGAGAGATCTGGCATGCGTGCCAGCATACCGAATGTGCGCAGCGTTTGCAGCGTGGCAATCGCCCAATTTTACAGGGCGCCCCAAATTGGGCCGAGGGAATGATCTAATAGTCAGCCGAATGCACACCCGTTCTGAAACTCCAACGCTGCCCTTCTGGGTCTTCCTCGCCTTTCCCGCAGTAGCAATGTCCCTGGGCTGGGCCTACCGCGGATTTATCGGCGGCGGCCCTCTGGGCGCCATGATTCCAGGAGCGATGGTCGCACTGGCGCTTTGCTGGCTGCTGGGCTATCGCCAGCTAGACAACCTGGGGTTGATCGCCGCATTTGGCGCTGTCGGGATCGGATTTGGGGGCGAGATGACTTATGGTCAAACCGTAGGTCTTGCCAGTGATCTAAACACGATGGGGTGGGGCATTCTTGGCCTGACCGTGAAGGGGGCCATCTGGGGATTTTCCGGCGGCGCGGTTCTGGCTCTTGCATTTACGATCGGGCGCTATCGACCTGGACGCGTGATCGCCGGACTCTGCCTGATGGCTTTTGGCACCTGGCTGGGTTGGTACACAGTGAATGCGCCAAAGCTGATCTACTTTTCGAATCGGCTCGACCGACCTCGTGAAGAGATGTGGATGGGCCTCTTCGTCGGCACTCTGTTTCTACTGCTGGCCTGTGCAACCTCACCGTTCAATCGCGTAATGTGGCGATTCGCCAGCTACGCCTTTGCCGGCGGTGGGCTGGGCTTTGGGCTTGGCGGGGTGCTGCTTTCCCTGGGCCGCAATTCCTCGCTGGACCAAAGTCTGTGGCCCTGGTGGAAGGGCATGGAGTATACCTTCGGACTTCTCTTCGGGCTAGCGCTGGCCTACGCGGCTTGGCAAGAACGAGACACGTTGCGGGAAGCCGCAGCGACGATGGCGCCCCGCCCCACCGTGTCGCTACCCGGCGTGGGAGTCCTGACGATCTTGGTATTCCTGGCTGCTGTCACCGCCAATCTGAACTTTGGGTACCTGAGTTTGACTCGCTTCGACTACTCCCTGATTGGCGTTGTCCTGCTGGCCGTTGCGCTCGTCCACGAAACGCTTGCGTGGCATATTGCCATCACGATGACGTCATTGGCCTTTCTATTCGACTTGGGCGAAGCCGCTGCAAACGACTGGTTGCTGTTTCCCCTGGATGCGGCCCTGCCTCTCGGATTGCTAATCGTCATCCCCATCTGGTGGCTGGTGGAACAGGTGCGCCAAAGCGGAGCCCAAGCCGCTCCGTTCGGCTTCCACCTCATCTGTTGGACGGCTTATCTGGTGACCACGGAAAAGACCATGGGCCAGCTCTATTTCCGGTCTCACGTTCCGGTGGAATACCTGCTTTTCGCGGTCTTTGGCGTAGCGACTTATTGGCTGAGCACAAGGGTCCGCCGTAGCAACGTTCTTGCGTAGCCACCCACGCAGGGCGACGCGCTTATATAATCGCTACCAAGATGAAACCCCTTGCGAATGCCACCACCATGACACGGCGCGACTCGCTGCGCTGGATGATTTCTCCGCTATTGGCCACCGCCATGGCCCAGGCCTTGGCTGCCCAGCAACGCGTGGCCGATATCGTGATTTACGGCGCTACCTCTGCTGGCATCGCCGCAGCCGTACAGGCTCGACGGATGGGACGCACCGTTATTTTGATCGACCCCGATACCCACGTCGGCGGTCTGACCACTGGGGGTCTCAGTTGGACCGATATCGGCAATAAGCAAGTGGTGGGCGGCATCGCCCGTGAGTTCTACCAACGCATTAAGGCGAAATATGAGCCGGATTCGATGTGGAAGTGGGAATCCCGCAACGATTACTACACCAAGAAACGTTCCGACAACCGCCTGGGCGAAGACGCCATGTGGACCTTCGAACCCAAAATCGCCAGTGACGTCTATCGAGACATGCTGCGCGAACACGGCGTCGAACCTATCATGAAACAACGCCTCGATCTACGGCCCGGTCGCGGCGTCAGCCTGCGCGGCCCCTGGATTGAGGCCATCCGCACCGAAGAGGGCACTGAATATCGCGGTGGTGTTTTCATTGATGCCACCTACGAAGGCGACCTGTTCGCCAAGGCTGGTGTGAAGTACACCTTTGGTCGGGAGAGCAACGCGCAATACGGCGAGACGCTCAACGGCGTACAGGTTGCCAATGCCACCAAACACCAGTTCCCGCCCGCCTGCAAAGTATCGCCCTACGTCAAAGCGAACAATCCCAAGAGCGGTGTACTTCCCATCATCAATGCCGCCGATCCGGGCAAGGATGGCGATGGCGACCATCGCATTCAGACCTATTGCTATCGGCTCTGCATGACCACCGCCAAGGGAAACCAAATTCCGGTGGAAAAGCCCAAGGGCTACGATGCCATCGATCACGAATTGCTATTGCGCTATGCCGAAAGCGGCCACTACCATCCGCCGCAGAGCAAGTGGGACCCCATCCCGAATGCCAAGACGGACACAAACAACCACGGAGCCGTTTCCACAGATTACATCGGCGCAAACTACCTCTATCCGGACGGTGACTACCATGCCCGCGCGCAGATTATCGAACGCCACCAGATCTACACCAAGGGCTATCTATGGACCGTACAGAACAGCCCGCGTGTCCCTGAAAAAATTCGCGCCTACTATCGGCAGTGGGCTTTCCCCAAGGACGAGTTCACCCAGAACAGCGGATTCCCGACGCAGTTGTACGTTCGCGAGGCACGGCGCATGGTAAGTGCGGTGGTGATGAGTCAGCATCACGTGCAGGCGAAGGAAGTGGCAAAAGACTCCGTCGGTATGGGCGCGTATGGCATGGATAGCCACAACCAGCAGCGGTATGTGGATAAGGATGGATTCGCGCGGAACGAGGGCGACATTCAGGTTCATGGTTTCAAGCCGTACGGCATCAGCTACCAATCCATCGTGCCCACGCGAGGACAGGTTAACAACCTACTGGTGCCTGTGTGTTTGTCTTCTACACACATTGCCTTCGGCTCCATTCGCATGGAACCCGTGTTCATGGTGCTTGGACAATCCGCCGCTACCGCCGCGAGCATGGCTCTTGATGGCGGCCAGGACGTGCAAGCCGTCAACTATGCGCGTTTGCGTGAAAGGCTGTTGGCCGATAAGCAGATTTTGGGACTGGATCAGACGCCCGCATAGGCCACAAAATGGAAGGGGCGCGAGACAGGGCTAACCTGTCTCGCGCCCCTTCCATTTTGTGGCCTATCTACCCCTTTCGCCTCAGGCTTTTCTTAGCCCATGCTGGCTACGCAGAGGCCTCAGGCCTGGGACTTCAGCGCATCGGCGCTCTTTTTGATCTTCTGCACGGCATCCACAATCTGGTCCATGTCCTTATTGCTACCCAGCAACATGGTTTGCGTAAACCAAACGGCTTCCTGACAGAGCTTGGCGTTTTCCGGGCAGCGCGCCTGCTCCATCACTTCTTTCAGCCTTTTTTCTCCGTAGAGCTTCTTGTATCCGTCCGATTCCAAACGCTGCTTCAGGAATGGCTCCTCTGGCAGTTGCGAATAGCCGCTGCTGGAGCCGATTCCCTCGGCGTTCATCGCCTTGATGAAAGTCTCACGAGGCAATCCATTGAAGGCCGCCGGATCGTACCGGAACATATACAAGTGATAGGCGTTTCGTGTCGCGCCCGTATATTGGACAGCCGGTGCAATGCCCTCAATCTTGCTGAGCTGCTGGGTTAGATAACGGGCATTCCGTTCCCGGGTGGAGGACTGCGCCTCTACTCGCCGCATCTGCGCCAGAAGTAGAGCGCCTTGGAACTCGGTCATGCGCAGATTACTGCCGTTTGCGGTGTAGCTGAACCCAGAACTGCTCGCGCGTCGGCTGCGCCCATTGTTGTGAAAGGTGTAGCAGTTTTCGATGAAGTCTTCATCGTCCGAAACAATCGCTCCGCCTTCACCGCTATTCAAATTCTTGGACCCTTGGAAGCTGAAGCAGCCCCCCTTGCCGACGGTGCCACTCTTCTTACCGCGCCATTCGGCCAGGTGCGCCTGGCAGGCATCCTCGATCACAGGGATGTTGTTTTCCTGCGCCGCCGCCATGACCTCATCCATCTCGCTCATGGCCCCGCCCAAGTGCACGGGCATGATCACCTTTGTGGCCGGCGTGATGGCCGCACGCACTTTCCGATGATCTATCTGGAAGGTTTCGCGGTCACTATCAACAAATACCGGCAACGCATAGTGCATCAACACTGCATTTAGCGTGGCCACGAAGGTATAGGGAGGAATGATGACTTCATCGCCAGCTCCCACGCCCAGGGCGCCCAACGAGACGACCAGTGCGCTGGTGCCATTCGCGGTGGCCAGACAGTAGCGGGAGCCGAGCAACCGCGCATAGGCACGCTCGAATTCCTCAACACGCTTTCCGCCGCCCCGCCACCATGCGCCACTTTTGACCACGTCGAGTACGCCATTCTCTTCCACCTGATTGAAGATGGGCCAGGCAGTCCATTTCTCTTTACGCACCGGAGTGCCGCCCAGTAGGGCTGGTGTCCCTGAAGCAGCTTGCGCGCTGGAGCCTCGAAGCATCAGAGCCCCGAGCGCGGTGGAATGCAGAAAATGGCGTCGTTCCATGTGTCCCCCTCTTGCTGATTGATACATCCTAACCCAGGCTGGCAGTGAGAGATAGCAGTCTATTCTCTAGATGCCTAGAATGCTGACGCTAGGTGACGTGACTGCAAATGGTGGCGCGGTGCAGTTTCGATCTAATTTGGTCGCATCGTCAGTGGGGACGGCGCTTTAATTCGTTGGTCAGGAATATCCCGCATCTGTATTGAGGCTTTTGATCCGTTGGTGGAAGCCAAACTTCGCCGACTGCTGCCTTAGCGCTCTCCTCAGACCCGGAACGGTGAAGTTTGTTCCGCGCGATCCTGCATGCGGTATCGGCTGGGGGATACGCCGACGATCTTCTTGAACACCTTTGAGAAACTGAAGGCATCCCCATAGCCAACGGCTACCGCGATGGCGTCGAGTCCGTCGTTCGATTCACTCAGCAGCCGCATCGCGCGTTGCACGCGAACCTTCCGTAGATAGTCTCCGGGTGTGGAACCGGCTGCGGCACGGAACTTTTCCGCTAGACTTGCACGGGAAAGGCCCACCTCGTGCGCTAGATCCGATAAGGTCCAATCGCGGGCAAAGTCCGTGTGCATCAATTCGATTACTTGCCGGATGCGAGGCTCCTGGATGCCGTGGCTCCAGCTGCCCATGCTGCCGCCATGAGCCACGACGATGCGGCGCAGAACGTGCATGAAGAGGACGTCGAGCAAAGCGTGAACGACACTTTGCGCCCCGAGGTCGTTCCGGCTCACCTCCGTATCGAGCATCTGAATGGCCCCGTTCAACTGCTGCGTATCGACCGTCGCGCTTGCTGGGACCACGGACCAATCCGGCAGTTCCTGGAAGAACGGATGCACGGGATTGTGCCAGAGTTGGTAGGCCCCGCTGACCAACAACGCAGGCTCGTGTTCAGGAGTATCATCCAGAACAGCAGGAGCCTGGTTCCAACCGGTAAGCCGGGCATCTTCAGCTCGGTAGTGCGGATCGCGGCTGATGACATGCTGGCAACCACGGGACATCAACGCCACGTCGCCAGCATGCAATGTAATGCGTCCGGAGTCTCCTTCAAGAGGGTGCAAGAACGCCTCGCCACGCGTCAGAACGTGGAAGCCCATGCTGCGGTCGCACGGAAAACGTAGCGCTCCAGAAGCAGGGAGCCGGTGGCAGTAGAGCATGCGTCTCCGCACGCCAGCCTGATCCAGGATGTCCGTCAGCAGATCCAAATGCGCCCTCGTTCTCAGCGTATCCCAGTTCTGGACGATTCGACAGGAAACATGGACTTTTTGACAATTCCCGTCCAATGGATCAGGAATCTCATCAAAGGTAGATAGATTTCGTCCCAAGGGAGAAGAAGAGATGAGCAAGACTTTAGTTGTTGGAGCCAACGGCAATATCGGCCAAACGTTGGTGGAACTTCTGCGCGGCAAAGGGCAGAAGGTGGTGCGTGCGACGAGCCGTGCTGCCACTGAGCCAGATCAGGTGCATTTGAACTTGGCCACCGGCGCGGGTTTGGAAACAGCCTTTCAAGGCGCGACCGAGGCATTTCTTATGGCTCCTCCCGGCTATGCCGACCCAGCCGCGCTGTTGCGCCCGGCTATTGATGCCGCGAAGGGTGTGAACCTGCAGAAAGTTGTTCTTCTTTCCGCTTTGGGCGTCGATGCCGATCCATCCATCCCGCTGCGGCGGGCTGAGCTTTATCTTGAAGCGTCGGGAGTGTCCTTCGCCGTTATCCGCCCCAACTGGTTCATGCAGAACTTCCACACCTTCTGGCTTCCGGTTATCCAGCACACAGGCGCCATTCAATTGCCCACCGGAGAGGCCAAGGGAAGCTTCATCGACACCCGGGACATTGCCGCAGTTGCGGCGGAGCTACTCAGCAACCAAATTGCAAAGACGGGCGCCTTTGATCTGACGGGGTCACAATCGCTAGACCACAATAAAGTGGCTGCCATCATCAGCAAGGAAGCTGGCAAGCAGATTGGCTACAAAGACATCTCGGAAGACGAAATGAGGCAGGGCTTGGTGGGTGCAGGGCTGCCCGCCGATTACGCAAACTATCTGTTAGGAATTCTGGCGGCATTCAAGGCGGGCTACGCCTCCCGAGTAACTGACACCGTACCTCAGATTCTGGGGCGTCCCCCGATCACCTTCCAGCAGTACGCGCGCGATTTCCGCAGTGCCTGGATCTAGGAGTTCGGGAAAGCCGGAAACGGTTAGTCTTCCAAACAGCTCTGCAGCGCCCGCTCCAGATCTTCCTTCGTCATCTCGGTGCTAATGAAGATTTCCTGGCGGGCGCCTGCGCTAAACGCGAGGGCCTTCCAGCCGTTGGTGGTAGCTACACTCACCTTCAGCCGGAGCTTGCCCTTGGCGTCGCGTACGGGTTTGATGACGCCAGGAACGATCATGCGGATCTCGTCCGGGTGCTTTTCCAGCAACGTTTCCAACACCCGGCGCAGGCCGTCGATGATGCTGTGCTCAATCTTGAGCTTGCCGCCGGCGGTGCGTAGACGAAACGATGACATGGTGAGAGATTCCCTGCCCCTAGCGTGACACATCACAGCCAGGGGCAGCAGAATGCCGAAAGGCGCGGCTTCGCTTAGAAGCGTTTCCGGTACAGGAAGTCGATACCAAACAGGCCGTCTTCATCTCGCAGGGCCACCATGGAGAACTGCGGATTGAAGTTCCATTCCAGGCGCACAATCTGTTGTTGTGTGCCCGCGAGATTGGTAATGAAGGTCACCGTGATGTCGCGGTTCACCTGCTGCTCCACGGTCAAACGCGCCTGCGGGTTGTTTTCCACACCGGTCAGACGTGGATCGATCTTGATGCGGCTGACCCCGAAGAACTTCTGTAGACGACCTGCAACCGGAGCCGCCACGGCTTGGCCCACCAGCGCGCTGGCGCCCACCTGCTGCCAACTCTGCGCCGCTTCGCTCTGCGCCTGGGCAAGGGAGGGCGCATTTTCGGGAGCACGGCCTACCGTCAGCAGCGCAATGATCTCATTCAACTGCAGCGGTGGATCGCTGCGGTAGTTGACGTTGAGCTTGTCGATGGGGCCAGAAAAGGTCAGCGTCACGTCGATGCTACGTACGCGCGTACGCAAATCGAGGTTCACGACAGGTTCCAGCTTCAGCGGATTCAGGAACGAGATGTCCCCACGATCGATATAGTATTTGTTGCCGAAGAAGTTGATCTCGCCCTGGCTGACTGTGACATTGCCCAATAGAACGGGGTTGTAAGGATTGCCGCGCAGCCGTAGGTCGGCCTCGCCCGCAAGGTCTTGGGTCAGTGACGAATCGAAGCGGACATCCGGCGCCGTAACCACGTGAACGTCGAAGCGCATATTGCGCAAAAACTCGTTCTGATTGGCGGAAGGCGTGGCCACCGGTTTCGCCGTGGAACTGAGAATGCTCGCCAAGTCACTTCGCGGATTCACGGCAGCGCGTGTGATCGAAACGGATCCTGAAAGTATGCTCTGCTCCATGGAGCCGGTCAGCTCCAGATCGGCGTTCGCTGAGGTGCTGACTCCCGGTGGATAGCGAACCCGCACTTCCTGCCCCTTAAAGGAGAGCTGAAAAGTGGGAACTTCCGCCGCATAGTTGATGAAGCCACTGAGATTAAGATCCCCGCCACCGGATTGTGCAGTGATCCCTTCAATGTTGGCGCGATCACGATAGAGGAAGATACGGCCATTCAGTTTGTCGAGACCATTCGGCACGCCCGCCAGGTAGACCGAGGCATCCTTCAAATCAAGAGAGCCGTAGACGTCGGGAGTGTCAAAGGTCCCCTTGATCGTCAGGTCCAGTTCGGAACTGCCACCCGCTTCAAGGGATGGGTCAAAGGCGTTGAAGATATGGAAATCGAGGGCACCACGCGCACGCAAGTTCAGGTGTTGCTTCGCGGAGGGAGTGACGGAGCCAGCAAGCGTCAAAGACGTGCCTGTCCCCTTCAACTCGGCGCTCGCCACCTGCATGGTCTTTCCGTCCCACGTGAACCGCATTGGCTGCGCGTTGGTGAGTTCAAAAGGCTTTTGCTGATGGAGGGTGCGCGTTTGGGATGTCAGTCTGGCTAGATTCAATTCGTCGATCACCAACTCACCGCGAAGACGTTCTACATCCATCAAGGGACCGGAGAAAGTGAGATTGCTGACTACCATCGCCGAAAGCGGCAAGTTGGTACTGTTCATGGACGCGGGCAACCAAGGCCGTACCGAATCGAGGGTCAAGCGATTCAGGAATAGACGGCCTTTGGACTGATAGTCGCCACGTAGCTCTATATCCGCTTCCCCTTCTAGCCGAGACTCGGCAAGGTTCCCTGCCAACGCAGTGCGCATGACGCCACCATTGGTATCGGTCTTCAGACGAAGTTCGCCTGCTGGCTTACCGGCATAAGTAATGGACGCCATCGCCAGGCTACCGTCCACGTCGGTAATCTCGAAGGTTTCACCCTCTAGGCGAAATGCCACCTTATAGGCTCCAGCAAGTTCGGCATTCGCGTCCAACTGTTGTTTGCGGAAGGCTTCGATTTGCTGCAGGTTCACACCGCCAAGGGCAACGCTCATGTCCCCGGAGCCTTTACGCAAGTTTTCGGCTTCATGCCGATACTCACCTTGGGCCTCCAGTTTGGCTTTCCCCTGCATCAGATGGGCTTCCTGTAGACGGACAACGTTATCTGCATAACGCGCGTCTACCACCACTTCTTCAAATTTCTCCCCCCACAATTCCGTCTCTTCCACACGGGCAAACAGACGGGCACGAGGATCATTGAGGGTGCCTGCCACGTCCAGGGTGGCACTCGGGATACCCTTCAGCGGAAGTTCCTGTTGCCCCGCTTCTTTCAGCAGAACGTTCATCGACTTGGCGTCGGCAGCAATGTGGGCGCGCAACGGTTCATCTTTGGCTGGCTCCCACTTACGCAGCGGAAGCTCCGCACTTCCACGAACTTCGATGTCATCCTTGCGTGCGAGCAGGTCTTCAACCTTCACCCCACTCTCGTTCAGATTGACGCGCAGGGAGACGGAATCGAGTGAGCGTTCTTCATACGCTAGTTGTTGCGCCTCCAGCAAGCCGTCCAGCGTGGGCTTCGATAGCCCACCGGTGACGGAGCCCCCGAAATGCACTTGCCCACCAGCCAACAACGACACAGGAACGAGCTTCTCCGGTTCCTCAGAAATCATTGCAAACACCGGCATGAAGTCCTCCATGCGTCGCGTTCGCAAATCAACCCGCAACTGCTCATGGACGTCTCCCTCAGCAAATAGGGAGGACTCTGACATACGCAGGCGACTGTCCCTCAAGGTCAGTCGGTCGCCACGCTGGTTGAAGCGCGCGTGAATCTGGCCACTCAGCGGATTTTCGCCTTCCGTCTCTTTCAACACAATGTCGCCACCCAGAACCAGGTTCCGCATGCCCTGGGCAAGAATCTCCGCGCTGCCCTTCAGCTTGCCCGATACCACCGAGTTGTAGCCCACATGGCCCACACCGCTCGCGCGTGAAAGGCGGTTCAGCACGAAGCCATTTAAATCGGCGGCAAAGTCCAAATCCTTGGCATCACGCAAACTGAGTTCACCCACCATGCGGCCACCTAAAGCATTCACGCGCAGGTTTTGGAAGACGAAGGCATTGGGCTCCAGATGCAGGTCAGAACTTAGGGTCACCCCCGTGATGCGAATGTCACCACTGCGCCAGCCAATGCCTTGGCCGTTCACGTTGCCAGCGAGGTCCCACAGCTTATTGGCATAGCTGAACTCACCCTTGGTGGTCAGGCTACCGGCCTTGTCCACGGGTAGCGAATAGGGCTCATGCAGGTCTGCAACCTTGATGGTTCCTTCAAACGGAATCTTGATGCGTGGATCTTCAAAGTCGTCCAAAGTGAGGGAGAACTGCACTTTGCTTTCCTGATAGCTCAGGGCGCCACCGGTCATTTGAAGCTGATCTTTCTCCAGAATCAGATCAGCACGAAAGTCGAAGGGAACCGGCTGCAGGGTGTCAGTGTTGAAGGCAAGTTCTCGCGCCGCGATGGCCCCGGCGTATCGCTCCCGCGCAGCCTCGAAGTTCATGGTCAAATCCAGATCTTCGCCACGGACGTTCAGGGGCACAGTCTGGTCTGCCATCGCGATGGAGCCGTCGGTTAGTTGAAATCGGCCGATGCCCAGGTCGATCAGCGTATGAGTCACTGGAGGCCCGTCGGAAGGAGTCTCCGGCTTCGGCAGATTATTACTGCCATCCTCATAGAGATACAGTCGAACCAGAGGCTCTTCCACATCCACGCTATCCACACGAAACTGACGGCCAAACCAGGAAAGCACCGTGGCATCCACGGCGATCCGTTTGGCTCGAAACAAGGGTTCTTCACCTTCCTTCTCTGCCCCGTGGAAGATGAAATTCCGCATCTCCGCGCTTAGGGTGAAGATGTCAAAATCGAGCGAACCAATTTCCGCGCGACCTCCACTGGTGCGGGTGATGGTCTCTTCCAGATAGACACGCAACTTCTCGCGAGCCCAATCAGATTGCACAACCATGAAGCCAGCGACACCGGCCAGAACCACAAGCAGAGACAGACCGAGAAAGATACGAAGTAGACGTTTCCGCCAGGTCATGGCAATACCTCCGGCAGATAACGAACGCCGGCGCGATTACGGGCATCTTCCAGCCAACGCTCCAGAACCACGTCCACTTCCCCGCTACGCAGTTCGTCTTCCAACTGCTGACGCACGTCTTCAAAGGCGGGCGGCTCAGGGGCATTTGCCGTAGCAGGCACCGGATACCGATCTTCGTAGAGTTCGAAAACAGCAGTGTCGCTCACGCGTACGGATGGGCGAAAACGGAAGTCGATGTACTTCATCGTCGCCACCATCCCGCTTAGAAAGGTGTCGATTGTCTCCTCCTTCAGCCCAGCCTTCGCCGCCGCCTCCAGAAAGGCTTGGCGGGAGCCCCAGTGCTGTTGCCAAGACGACTGCAATGCCGCTTGCATTTCCTCTTTGGTAGGAGGGGGGAATCCGTTGGCCTTCATATCAACGAGCACCAGCCGTTGCATCACCATACGGTCCGCAACCTCCCGCAGCTTCTGCTGGGTGGCTTCCGGCGGTTGCCCCTCCAGGAAGGACGCGATGCGCAATTGCTCGTAAATTTCCTGCTCGGTAATCACGTCAAGCCCGATCGTAATCGCCACGCGGTCTAGCAGTTCCTTGCCCACGATAAGCGAAGGAGCGGCGGCCACCACGGCCCAGAGAATCGCAAAGCTGAGTACGCGTCTACGCATTAGAAGCTCTGCCCCAAGGAGAAGTGAAACTGAAACCGCCCCACAGATTGTTGTTCGCGCCGAGCCATCAATTCCGCGGTTGGAAGCCCGATAAGCTCTTCACGAGTTCCGCGGAACCCAACGAAATTTGGCGGGTTAATCGTGTAGGCCAAATCCACGCGGAACGGCCCAATCGGCGTCTGATAACGAATGCCGAAACCCACAGCATGCACCATGTAGTTGAAGTCTTCGACGTCCCTTTGTTTGAAGCGTGCAGAGAAGCTGCGCAGATCTTTATAGACATTGCCAGCATCATGGAAAAGCACACCGCCAAGGCTATTCCCCAGCAAGGGGAACCGCGCTTCTACGCCGTTGACAAAGATGGCATCACCGCCCACGGGGAAGCCGGTGATTGTGTCACGCGGCCCAGCCTGATTCTCAGGAAAACCTCGATGCGACACGGCTCCACCGCCGAAGAGCCGTTCGGGCAATGGAATGTTGAAGCCCGTCCGGTCGCGGAATCGGCTGGTCAGTGGCTCCAACAAACCAAAAGTCGTGGTGCGCGCGATCACCAGTTTGGGATTGATGCGGTGATAGGTAGAGTTACGACCAATAAAACGACCGAAATCGGAGCCCGAAAATAGAGCACGTGAAGCCACGCCGAAATCCAAACTGGTATAAATGCCGCGTGTGGAATCCGTGGGATCGTCTCGTTTGTCTTCCACCAAAGTCAGAGACACCATGCCCACCTTGGCTGGGGTGGCGAATACGGGAATCAATCCCGGGTCCACCTGTAGCGAGCTATCGTCTATGCCTGTTTGGCGCCAAGCCACACGATAGAGAATGTTCCTTGCAAGATTCACCTTTTGACCCAACTGGAAAGAGCCCTCATAACGCCGGGATGTGAAGGTGCGAACATCGCGGCTCTGGTCGGCCATCAAGGTGAAGGCCAGGTTCAAATTGTCGCGATCTCGGAACTGCGGAGCCAGGTAGTTGATCAGCGCGCGCTGTTGGATGTTGGAAACCCGGCTGCGGAAGCTAAGACTGTGTGCGTTGCCGAACATGTTCAAACGCGTGAGTTCGAACTGGACACGAGGACTGAAAGTGGCCGCGCCCGTGGCGGATCGCAAGTTCGTGGTGCCCCCGCCAATACGCGCCAACTCAGCACCGAAACCAAAGGTGCTGGAATAGCGCTTCGATTCCTCCAGTTGGAAAAGCACATACTTGGCCTTCTCATCCCCTTCAGGATTCTGAATCGCCATATCCACCTTGGCGAAAATGCCGAGGTCATAGAGTCTGCGCTGCGTTTCTACCATCGAGCTCTGCGCCAATGGCTCGCCTTGATAGATCTCGACGCGCTTATGGACCATCTCCGGCGAAGTCGCTTGCAGGCCACTAATGAGCACTTCGCGCACGAAGGTCTGGTCGCCGCGTTTCAGTTCATAGACCAGATCCACGAGGTTCTCGGAATCAGTGGAGAGAATGCGGAAATCAAAGACAGCGTCCGGGAAGCCGAGGTTGTAGAAATAACTGAGGATGATATCCCGGTCGGCGGTCGCGTTCACGATGCTGAACGGCTGGTTCTCCAGCGTCGTCAGCAATAGACTGACGTCTTCCCGCTCTTTATCTTCCAGGCCCACAAGTTGCAGGCTGCCGACAAATACTTGGGGACCTTCGTTGATCAGGAAGCGTATGCCGATCTCGCCGTCCTTGCCTTGATAGGGGTCCTCCAGATCGTAAGTCACCTCAACTTCACGGAAGCCGTTGGTGAGGTAAAGGCTACGAATGGTTTCGACATCCTGCCGCAAATAGCCTTCACTCAGTCGACCACGGCGAAACTGAAAGGAAGCGGGCAGAACATACAGACGCTCTCGAATATCGGCGTCGGAAAAGAAGTTGTTTCCTTCAATTTCCACGTGCTGTAGCTTCTTCCGGTCTCCGGTGTCGATCTGGTACACCACTTCCTGGCGGTCCTTGGTATTTTCTTTCTCTTCGAAAGTGGCTTCCGCGTTGAAGTAACCGCGCGTCTGGAAGTACTCCTCGATATTCCGGGCGCCTTCCACCAGAAGATCGCGGTCGACTGACTGCTCCTCGTAAACGGGAATCAGCTGTTCGCGCTTGCCTCTTGATAGCTTCGCGCCTTCCACCTTAATTTCCACTTTCGAACCGGGTTGCACTTCCACAGCGGGATGCACCTGATTCTGGCTCGGGTCGAAGTTCATCTCGCGCATCCGGACTCGAGCCATCATGTAGTGATTGCGTTTATAGTGCTGACGGATGCGAGCAACGCCACTTTGCGTCCGACTTTCGGTCACTTCCTTCCAACCCAGCAAGCCCCACCAACGTTCCCAGTTCGATTTGCCAATCAGCTTGTCTTCGGTAAAATCCAGTTCGCCGGAAAATACGGGTCGGCCATAGCGAGCGCGCTTCGGCGTCCGCACATAAAAAGTAATGTTCACCTGCTGGGTGAGATCGAAGTATTGATGGATTGGCAACACTTCCGCGCCGAAGTAACCATTCTTTTCCAGAAGACCTTCGATGGCCGTGACTGCGGCGTCTTCATCCCGCTGCGTAAACTCCGCCCCCAGTTGTAACTTGGTGATGTTCTGCAACTCCCCCGGGTTCGGGGGAGCCTTCACGCCAATGATCGTCACGTTGCCGACGAACCACTTGTGTTCCGTCAGCACTCGCAGTTGCACGCCGCCATCTGCCAGAGCTTCGGCCTCAACGCGTACCTGCTCGAAGCGTCCGGTGGCATAAAGACGCTGAATCAGGTTACGGATGAGTTCAGGTGTTAGGACCACACCTGGCTCAACTTCTAGCAGTTCGACGAATTCCTCAAGCAGCACCGGCTGCTTTCGAGGGGAGAGCACCAGTTCCTGCACTGGCTTTCCATAAAAATCTTCGGCGGACGCCAACAAAGGAATCCCGCCAATCAGTAGGCACAACAGAAGGGCAATGGTGGGAGGTAGGCGCATGTGTGAGAGAAAGCGCTGGCCGGCTGGCCATCGACATCGGCCAATACTTAAAAATAATAGCGCGCGGTTGCTAGCATGAAGCCAATGAGCACCGTGGTCCAGGAACGCTATTCCAGACAAATCCGCTTTCCCCAGTGGGGAGAAGCGGGACAAGAACGTTTGGCGACAAGCAGAATTGCAATCGTGGGCTGCGGCGCGCTCGGCAGTTTTCATGCAGCTTCGCTGGCCCGCGCGGGCGCGGGTTTTCTGCGGCTGATCGATCGCGATTACGTGGAGCTTAGCAACCTTCAGCGGCAATGGCTGTTTGACGAATCAGCAGCAGAAAGCGTTTTGCCAAAAGCCGCAGCGTCCGCGAAAGAATTGGCGAGAATTAACCAGCACGTGGTTACTGAAATCGCAATTGCCGATCTAACGCCGGACAATGTGGCTGAATTGCTGGGCGATGTCGACCTTATTTTGGACGGCTCTGACAATTTCGAAACCAGATTTTTAATCAACGACTTTTCGGTTCGAGAGGGGATTCCCTGGATCTATGGCGGCGCCGTATCCAGCCAGGGAATAGCCATGCCCATCATACCGGGCAAGACGGCGTGCTTCCGGTGCCTTTACCCCGAACCGCCTCAGGGCCCCCAGCCAACCTGCGAAACGGCTGGAGTTCTGAACACCATCACCGCCATTGTTGCGGCTTGGCAGATATCGCTTGCCTATCGCATTCTGATTGGCGCAGAAGCGACCGCAGAGAGCGCGGCAGACCCAAGCGAAGGCGAAGAATCCGCCAGACCCTGGGAGCCCCGCATCTTTCAGTTTGACGTTTGGAGCGGAGAAACCCGGCACATCCACATGCCTGCCCGGCAAGATGATTGCCCTTGCTGCGGCGAGCGGGAGTTCCCCCATTTGGAGCGAAGCCGCCGGACTCCCGTGAGCCTATGCGGCCGTGACGCCGTGCAGATTCACGAGCGCAAACGCCCACTCAATCTAGACGAATTGCGTACCAGGCTGGAGCCTCTGGGACGCGTAATGTCGAACGAATTCGCCCTGCGGTTCTTTCTGCCCCGATACGAAATCACCATCTTTCCGGATGGCCGAGCCATTATCAAGGGCACGCAGGATGTCGGCGTGGCGCGCAGCCTCTACGCCCAATACATTGGATTATAAGCACTTAGATCCATTTCCACTCGTCCCGATATTCCGGTTTGGTGAATATTCCACCCCCTAGCTTGTGACCCTTCCCGTTTCATCGGAGAATCAATAGCTGGGGGTGAGATACCGGAATTGGCATTGAAGGTGGCAGATGAAGGGACCCGTCTTGACGGGTCTGATCGTTGGAGCGTATTCGCGGCCAATGAAATGTACGATGTGTCCCGTTGGGGCAACTCGTATTTTTCCGTGGGTAAAAACGGGAACCTGCTCGTCCATCCGGACAAGCGGGCCGAGCGGTTTATTGACCTAAAACAGTTGGTCGACACCTTGCAGTTGCGAGGCATCAACCTGCCCATCCTGGTGCGATTCGGCGAAATCATTGGCCACCGTCTGCAGGAGATTCAGGCAGCCTTCCAGCATTCGATCGATGACTTTGGCTACCAGGGTGGATACGCCTGCGTATATCCGATAAAAGTGAACCAGCAGCGCCAGGTGGTGGAAGAAGTCTACCGCTACGGCAAACCCTTTGGTTTCGGATTGGAAGCGGGTTCCAAACCTGAATTGCTGGCCGTGTTGGGCATTTCTGACAACACCACGCCCATCCTTTGTAACGGCTTCAAAGACGACGAATATATCGAGATGGTGATGTTGGCCAAGAAGATTGGCCGCCAGATCATCCCGATCGTCGAGAAGTTCTCTGAACTTGACCTGATTCTGAAGTACGCCGAAAAGGTGGGGGTTACTCCCTCCATCGGTCTGCGTCTGAAGCTGGCTTCGCGCGGCAGTGGGCGCTGGCGGTCTAGCGGCGGTTTCCGTTCCAAATTTGGCCTGTCGGTTAGCGAAGTGATTCACGCTTTCAACAAACTGAAGGCCCTGGGCATGGAAAACTGCCTGGAACTGCTGCACTTCCACCTCGGCAGCCAAATCACGAACATCCGCCAAGTTAAGGTTGCGGTGAACGAGGCGGCGCGCATCTATGCGGAACTCGCCAAACAAGGCGCTGGCTTGAAGTTCCTGGACGTCGGCGGCGGATTGGGCATCGACTACGATGGCTCCCAGACCGACTACGAATCCAGCGTGAACTATTCCTTGCAGGAATACGCCAATGACGTGGTCGCCCACGTGCAAAGCGTCTGCGACGAAGCAGAAGTCGCTCACCCGACCCTAATTTCGGAAAGCGGCCGTGCCGTGGTTGCCTACCACAGCGCCCTAATCTTCAACGTATTGGGCGTAGGCGGCCTGGGCGAAGCCGCCGTGCCAACGTCTCTACCCGAAGGGGTAGAACAGCCCCTGGCGGATTTGCTGGAAACGCACCGTGGCTTGAACGCCAAGAACGTACGTGAGGCCTTCCACGACGCCAATGACTCGCTGGACCAGGCACTGAACCTGTTCAGCCTGGGCTATTTGTCGTTGGAACAACGGTCCATGGCGGAAAACCTGTATTGGGCGATCTGCAAGCGTGTGGCTCGCATGGTGAAGGATCTGGATTACGTACCGGAGGAGATGGAAGGTCTGGAAGCCCTGCTATCCGAGACCTATTTCTGTAACTTCTCTATTTTCCAGAGCATGCCTGATAGCTGGGCCATCAAACAGTTGTTCCCCATCATGCCGATTCACCGGCTGGATGAGGAGCCCACCCAGAACGGCATTTTGGGCGATATCTCTTGCGATTCCGACGGTAAGGTGGATCAGTTCATTGATCGCCGTGACGTCCGGAAGACCTTGCCCCTGCACAAATACAAGGACGAGCCCTATTACCTGGGCGCGTTCCTGGTGGGCGCCTATCAGGAAATTCTGGGCGATTTGCACAACCTGCTCGGCGACACCAATGCGGTCCACGTCGGCCTCGACGAGAACAACGAGCCGGTGCTCGAAACCCTCGTAAAGGGCGATACCGTCCGAGAAGTGCTCGACTACGTGCAGTTCAAGACTGAATCCCTTACCGCAAAGTTCCGCCGCGACGTAGAACAAGCGGTGCGTCTGGGCAAGATCGGTTATGAAGAATCTGGCCGCTTGCTGCGTTTCTACGAAGACGGCCTACAGGGCTACACCTATTTGGAAGACCCGGGCGTGTCCTAGGGAACAGCCCGCTTCCTGATCGACATTTCGAAGAACTCCGAGGCCGGCGGATAAAAATCCGGCCATTTTTCTTTTGGACGACATTCAGTATTTGACCGCTCCTCCGCAGATTGCGGACATTCTGGATCGCACGGAAAAGATTGGCTTCTCCATGGCATCGGAGCCACGCATCGGCTCTCTGCTGGCCACCCTCGCTGCCTCAAAGCCGACAGGACGCCTGCTGGAGCTGGGAACCGGCACGGGCCTTTCTACGGCCTGGATGCTCAGCGGTATGGCCCCCGACGCCCGCCTGACCACTGTTGATACCGACCCTGTTGCCCAAGGCGTGGCGCGGGATGCACTTGGCAGCGACATCCGCGTTGATTTTGTCCTTGCAGATGGCCTGACTTGGCTGCGCAGCCAACCGGCGCAATCCTATGACCTGATTTTCGCGGATGCCATGCCCGGCAAATACGAAGGTTTGGAGCATGCGTTACGTCTGGTGGCTGAGGGTGGGCTATACGTCATTGACGATCTGATGCCGCAGCCGAACTGGCCGGAAGGTCATGCGGAAAAAGTGGAACCGATGCTGCAGGCGATTGCCAAGCATCCAGACTTTCGCATTACCCGTTTGGCGTGGTCCAGCGGCATCGGCATCGCTACGCGAATCAAAGCCAGATAAATCCAGATTGCTGTCGCGTTGCGGTGATAAACTGTACCAGTTCCTTTCCTCAACGCTATGATCCCTTTTTCTCGTTACTCGCTAGCGCTGTGTCTGGCGCTCTCACTGGTGTCGTGTGCGGACACGTCGAAGCAGGCTGAAGAAGCCGCTGCGGTCGTGTTGCCTGCGCCGGATATGGAAAACGCAAAGCCCAATCCTGCAAAGGTGATTCCGCAGCCCGAGGGCGCAACACTGAAAACGCCAGATGGCTTCAAGGTGGAAGAATACGCCAGCGGCTTCAAGAAGCCCCGGTTCCTGCTGGAACTTACAAGCGGCAAGGTGCTGGTGACCGATGCCATACCCGATGGCAGCGTCTATGTCATCGAGAATGGCAAGCCGGGTAAAGCGCTGCTGACAGGGCTGGAGCGTCCTTTTGGCATGGCGCTCTGGAAGGACTATCTCTACGTCACCGAAGCGCAGAACATCAAACGATACCGCCTGAATCAGGAAACCCTGGAAATCGGCCCCGCCGAGGTGGTGCTTCCCCTGACGGGTTACACAGCTGGCCACTGGACCCGCGCCCTGGCCTTCGATAAAAACGATACCCTCTACGTCGGTGTGGGTTCGGGAAGCAACGTAGGCACAGACGATCCGGAAGACCGCAATGCGGTATTGGCAATCAGCGCAGACGGCGCGAACAAGCGGATTGTGGCAAAAGGCCTTCGCAACCCAGTGAGCGTGCGTATTCAACCGGAAAGCGGCAAACTCTGGGCCACCGTGCAAGAACGTGACGGACTGGGCAACGACCTGCCGCCTGATTTCCTCACTGAAGTAAAAGAAGGACAGTTCTATGGCTGGCCGTGGGCATACTACGGCAAGAACGAAGATCCGCGTCATAAGGGAGTAAATCCCGAAGCGGTAGCGAAAACTATCGTTCCTGACGTGATGCTGCCTGCTCACGCCAGCGCCATGGATTTCATCTTCTACACTGGAGACCAGTTCCCGGCAAAGTATCGCAACGGAGCCTTCGTTGCCTATCGCGGTTCGTCGGGCCGAGCCAAGCGTGTCGGGTACTCCATCGAGTTTGTGCCCTTCCAGAATGGCAAGCCAGCGGGGAAACCCGAGGCCTTCCTTTCCGGCTTCATGTTGGGGGAAGACCAACCGGAAGTTTGGGGCCGCCCTGTGGGAATTGTCCAGCTTTCCGACGGCAGCATTCTGTTTAGCGAAGATGGAAATAACAAGATCTATCGCGTCTCGTACTCAAAGTAACGGATACGCTCACAAACAGAAGGCCCAGAGCCTGCCCCGGAAAGGGCTAGGCTCTGGGCCTTCTGTTTTCAGGAATCGGAGTGGCGAGACGGTCGAGGGTTAGCGCCCGGTCCATTCACCGGCGCCCGCAGCCGGGTGACATTCGTAGATATCAGGCACAATGCCAAAACGATTCTGATAGGACTGCGTGATCGCGTTACGGAACTGCGTCTCCGTGTCGGGATCGATCAAGTTCACCGTACAGCCGCCGAAACCGCCTCCCGTCAGCCGAGCGCCATAGCAGCCATCCAGGGACATCGCAGTTTCGACCAGGAAATCGATCTCTTCACAGCTGATTTCGTAGTCATCCCGCATGCTCTTGTGGCTAGCGTAAAAAAGCTGCCCCATCTCTTCCCGGTCATGCCGGATGCAAGCGTCACGAAACGCCATCACACGTTCGTTCTCGCTGATGACGTGGCGAGCACGCCGTCGGGGCGTCTCGGGAATGTACTCATCCCAGTGAATGAACTGTTCCGCATTCACGTCGCGTAAGGACTCCACCCCTTCCAGCCGTTCGGCCAATAGCGCCACAGCCTCCTGACACTCCTTCACACGTAGGGGATAGGCGCTGGTGCCCAGGTCGTGCTTTACCATGGAGTTCACAGCAAGCACCCGCACGCTGAAGGGTAGTGGAACGCTTTCGTGCGCGAGATTGCGGCAATCAATGCGGACCGCGCGATTTTCCTGCCCATGTACCGAGATGAACTGGTCCATGATGCCGCAGGGCATACCGACGAAGTTGTTTTCGACACGTCTGGCAAGCTTGGCGAGTTCCAGGGAGTCAATGTGCCGTCCAAACAGGAATGCCAAGGCGCTGGAAACTTCAATCGCGGCCGAGGAACTGAGCCCCGCGCCGACGGGAACGGTGCTCTCGATGGCGATATCTGCGGCTTGTACCGGATACCCGGCAGCGACCAGTTCTTTGGCGGCTCCCAGCACATAGTCGCTCCAGTGACCCGCAGGCTGCAACGTCGGAAGATCCGCCACCTGTACTTCCCGGCTCTCATCCATATTGCGGGAATGGATATGCAAAACCCCATCGGTGCGCGGAGCCGCCGCCACATAGCAAGCCATGGGAAGCGCCACGGGCATCACAAATCCGAGGTTGTAATCGGTGTGCTCCCCAATCAGGTTTACCCGCCCGGGGGCCCGAAAGATGCGCGCCTGCGGCGTATTGGCGGCGCCCATCCGTTGCAGTGTTTCTAAGAGGCGCTGCGTAATCCCATCCATAACATTCCTCCGCCGAAGATCAGCATCGCCACGCCCGCGTACAGATTCACGTTGACATCCGACAGCGGAGCCGTGTTTTCCGGTGTGAACACCCCTAGCGCGGTGACAATCAGACCGAAGAGCAAGAAAAGCATTCCAACCGGTGTTCTGAGATCGCTCATGAGTTACCTACCAGAAAATGACGTTGAACACGATGCAGCAGGCGACGACAATGACGCCCAGGGTGACGGGACGACGGTACCATGGCAAGTCCATTTCCGGTGGATGTTTGGTGAAGCCCATCACCAAGTCTTTCAACTCAGATTCCGGCTTGGGCTCCGTCACCAGACTGATGACGATGGTCATGACAAAACAAACCGTCCAGGAGACCGCGGCAATCCAGAAGTTCTGCGCCATGGTCGAATTGAACTCCCACAGGCTAATACCGAGCCATCCGCCCTTGTTTTCCGCTACGGTCAAACCGTGGGTGGATAAAGCGCCGAAGGTCCCAAGCAACAGGCCCCAGAAAGCGCCGTTTGCCGTGGTGCGTTTCCAGAACATACCCAGCAGGAAGGTGGCCAGCAGCGGAGCGTTCACGAAGCTGAAGATCAACTGCAGAATGTCATTGATGTTGTTGTAGAGACGAGCGACGTAGGCAGCGCCGATGGAAAGAATGGTGCCCACAATGGTAGTCATCCGGCCAACCATCAGGTAGTGCGAATCCGGTGCGTTCTTGCGGATGTAGCTCTGATAGATGTCGTACGTGAACACCGTATTGAATGCCGTGACGTTACCGGCCATTCCAGACATGAAGCTCGCGAGCAGAGCGGTGATGCCAATACCCAGCATGCCGCTGGGGTAAAACTCCGCCATCATGGTCGTCAGCACCAAGTCGTAATTGGTGGAGCCATCCGCGCCTACTGGCATCTGGTAGCCTGCGGTCATGGAAGCAAGCGCCACCGCAGCCATGCCCGGAACGATGACGATAAACGGCATTACCATTTTGGGGAAGGCGGCGATCAAGGGCGTATTCCGCGCAGCTTCGTAGGAATTTGCTGCCATCGCACGCTGTACAACGAGGAAGTTCGTGCACCAGTAGCCAAAGCTCATGACGAAGGCCAGCCCCATGGCGAGACCGACGATTTCTAAGCCCATCGGGTTCTGCGAAGCACTTCCCATGTACTGCCAGGAATGCACCATAGCGGGATCGAGGTTGGCCTTCATCCCTTCCCAACCACCGACCTTTTCCACAGCTAGAATGGCGAGGGGCGAAAAGCCCACCACGATGAGAAAGAACTGGAGCACCTCGTTATAGATGGCGCTGGTCAGGCCGCCCAGGTACGTATAGACGAGAACGATGGCCGCCGAAAGGAATACGGATTGCTCGAAGGTCCAGCCCAGCACCATTTGGAAAAGGAGACCCAGGGCATACATCGAGATTCCCGAAGAAAAGATGGTCATCAGAGCAAACGTAATAGCGTTGAGCCCGCGGGTCTTCTCATCGAAGCGCAGTTTCAGATACTCGGGAACGGAGCGAGCCTTGCTGCTCCAATAGAACGGCATCATAAAAATGCCAACAAACACCATGGCCGGGATTGCACCAATCCAATAGAAATGCGAGGTCATGATGCCGTACTTGGCACCTGACGCACACATGCCGATCACTTCCTGGGCGCCCAGGTTGGTAGCAATGAAGGCTAGTGAGGTAATCCAGACCGGTACGGATCTGTCGGAGGTAAGGAAGTCCTTGGAACTAGAGACGGTCTTCTTCACCAGCCAGCCGATACCCATGGTGAAGGCGAAGTAGAGGATAAGAATCAGATAGTCAACGAATTGAAGATTCACCGAGGTTGCCCCGTAATGCCGCGATCAGAGTCCAAAAGACCCGAATCGGGAAGTCTATCCTGAAATATGAAGACGGTGCAAATCATACAAATCCGTCAACGATACAGACCCGATCGATAGCTTGGATGCAGCGCTGCAACGCCAGGGCAGGGCTCGATACCGGTCTCCGCACGCGGCGCACAAACTTATTGACCTTCCTCGGTCACCTCAATGGCATTTACGAGGGCGTAGTTTTCGCGAGGCACAAATTTGACGATGAGTTTGCCCTGGGCGTCGGGCTTGAGGCCGGAAAATTCTCGAACTACCGGTTTGTCGGGGCCGCCGGCTTCAGCATAAACGTCGAAATCGGAGAGCAGCATCTGCCCATTTACAAGAATGTCGAAGCGTCGCATACCCGGCCCTTCGCCTGGAGGCGTGGAACCGCCCCACCATCGCTCACAGAAGAAAAGACGCAGCCGGTACCGCCCTTCCCTTGCAACTGGAATGACGTACTTGAAATGCCCATAACGTTCGCCGGAGAAAAATCCCGGATCATAGTCGGGATGCTGGATAGGTTTTCGATGGACAAAACGTCCGCCCAACACGTGGTCATCCGGGCTCCAGTACTTGCCGTGTCGGTCCGTGAACCCTCGTTCACCGGCCACGACACGAATGGGGGTTACGAGGCCGTCAGGCGTAGGCAGAATTTCGATCGCGGAGAGGGTCGCAACATCGCGGACCGAAGAGAAAGACAGCCGCAAGAACCCGTCGCCCCCAGGTTGAACGGCCTTGAAGACCTTAACATTTGCTCTATTTTCTCCGAATGCGTCCGCGAAGATATCGAAAGAGCGCAGAACCACCTTTCCGTTCATACGGACATCAATGAGGCGGCTGGTTTCGCCACCATCACCGTCATTCAGGGGTCCAAACACCTGCTCCATGAAATGTAACCTAAGCTCGTAAAGCCCAGGGTTCAAAGGAATTGCGTAAGAAAATTCGCCTTCTCGCCGATGTGCGTAGATACCCGGACTCGACGTGTACATCATTTTTTGGGGCTTGGCCGTTACCGCAACGCCACCTGAGAAATACGAATCTCCCATCCAGTTTCGTCCCTTGCTGTCAACAAAGGTGTTGTGCGGGAACCCGGCAAGGATACGAATGGGCTCTGGGCCTTTGGAGCCCGAAATTGCGGCAAGCCCCCCCGTCGCGGCGGCGGCTGGCTCAGGTAATTCGCGATCTGGTGTGTTGGTCGTGCGGTCATTCGTCTGGAACGACTGTCCAGCCTTCCATGCAACCGAACCCACCCCGACCAAGACAAGAAGGAGCACCAACCCCGCTACCAACCATCTATGTTTCCCGTATTTGCGTGGGGACGCATCGGCGGCTGTGAACAGTTGCGATTGCTCAACGCCCGACTGAACTGGCATCGAAACGGTCTGGATGTCTGGCTCCGGAGCTGAAACAACTTCCAAAACAGGGGAAGATTCATCTTGCCCCCTTACCTCGCCATCAGTTCGTGCACTATCGTCCCGTTCCTTTGAGGCGGCCTCCGCCGAAGAAGAGGCGGACAAATCCTCGATCTCTGTAGAGCTGGTATCGAGGGTGTCTTCCGCATCGTCTGCTGAAAGATCCAGATCTGCTGGCGAACCCTCAAGAGGAGTGGAGCCTTGGTGGTAGGGGTTTGTAACAAACCGTGGCACGTAACTGCCAGGTGAAAGCTCAATCGAAATTGCGTGGCTGGCGCCGACGCCACGATAAAACTCGTCCAGTCGGCGACGCAACCGATATGCTTCTACGCGGACAATGGAGTCTTTCTTCTGATCGAAATCTCCGGAACGACCAAGAGCTTCGACCGCCACGCTGTATTCGCGTATGCCGTCCGTCGCGCCTTCAAAGTACTTCTCACAGACATAGGTGAGAAACTTTTGTAGGTTCGGGGACCGATGAAAGACTCCAGAACCTAGCAGCGCTTCAAGCTCCGCACGTTCCGCCTTGAAGCGATCTCTTGCCGCTGGCATACCGACAGTCGGCGACCTCCCAACCTATGGTTTGAGCAGTAGTCTATCACATGGGAAACAGAGTTTTTCCAATGTGAAACGCTAATACCGCTAACCGTTACGCATTTGTTAACCTGGTCCAGTAATGCACTGATATACTAGATAAATCAATGACTTGCGATTAATGCAGTAACAGTAGAATATTCTCTCCGAATCGGGACAAACCTTCGGTTTCCCAGTATTCTATCGATTTTGTATACTTTCACAGAAATGGTTAACGAGAGGGGTGTGATGGAACGACCTGTTGCTGCAGCGAACGTTATCTTTCCGGGAACCTACCGAGGGAACGTCGGACGTTGACTCGAGCTAGTGGCGCCATCTTGTTCGAGCGACGCAATCGCTTTGGTGATGGTCGCGTCTTCACGGAGCATGAGGGCCCTCCGGAAATATGCCAGAGCAGACTCCCTGTCGCCGGTATTTGCCTTCGAGAAACCGTAGGTAGCCAGCGCATCGAAGTGCTGAGGCGTTGTCCGCAGAACACGATCCAGCAGTTCGTTTCCTGCAACTGAGTCTCCCTGGATGTGCCGCAGCTTTGCCATTAGTGTTAGCGCATCGGCGGCAAGTTGCGGGTTTCGAGCCGCGACGGAAAGGTTTGCCTCCGCAATGGCGTAGTCCCGGCGAACGGCCAATTGTCGCCCCCATGCCAAACGTTCCGCCCCGGGGCCAAGATTTGCGGAATAGACCACCCGGGAGCGGAGCGAGGCCGTTCCAGCCAACACCCGTAGGGGCGCCGAGCTGCGCAGAGAACCGCATTCCAATTCGGTAACGTAGTCGCCAGGGTCGAGTTCGGGAAGCTCCATATGCACAAAGCGATGGGACTCCTCATCTGCGGTTTCTGGATTCTTTTGATTTGTCCTGCTGGCGGCAATCTTCCCCGATGCCACATTACGTGACCCCTGCCGCACCCTCCATGCAATATCCGACCCCGACCCGGTCGGCACGGAGGCGACCAACATGCGAGGACTCGCGGACGGCAGCAACCGTATGTTTCCATAAGCGAACGGACTAGCCCCACCGTTCCACGAAAGATCCGCCTCCGCTGGAAGCACCATACCTTCCTGTCCAGGGCCAGGTATCGTGATTTCGGTGGCCGTTTTAGCGCCATCAGCATAGGCGCGCACCGTATATCGCCCCGTCAGCAGATACGCCCGGTGCAGATAAACGAGATCTTCCGTCTGAGACAGGGGAAGATTTGTCTGCCAGGCGTCGATCAGGCGCGGCCCGTCCAGAACCTCCAGGCGCAAGGTGCGAGCTGCACTGCATTCGACGGCAATATCGACGACGCCGCCGACGTCGCTAGTACGGAAGGCGTGCCACTGAATCTGGATGGGCATGCTCGCGAGGAAACGAGACTGCACCATGGTCTTTCTGCCGCGCTCCAGAGCCCGCGCCGGAGAGGTAACCACAGCCAGCAATTCGTCGTTGCCTAGTCCTTTGATCCCTTTGGTAATGGAGAAAGCCGCCTCAGCAAAATCCACCTCAGCGGGCGACACATTGAGTCGCTCCAGAAGATCATTGGAGCTGACGATGTCGTTGGCCGGAAACATCCCGCGCGTAGCCGGGTTGGGACGCAAGAGGGCGCGCACGGTATCCAAGGTGGGCGAATAGAGTTTAGGCAGACCCGCATCGCGACGCCGATAAAAGAGCAAATCCATCTGCGCGTGGATGCCTGCCTCTGGAACAGCGCGATAGCGCCAGATTTCCATGGGATAGAAGATGCGGCTCTCGGGGAGCCGCACCAATTCATGAGGCTCCCCGAGAGTCAGATAGACGCGGCCTTGGTCTGTGTTCCAGCCGGAACCATGTTTGCCAGAGCCAAACTCGTGGTCGATGTAGGCAAGGCGCCGGTAATACTCCTCTCGGGTGACGGAACGGCTTGCCCAGAACTCCCGCTGGAACTGTTCCCGTTCCTCATCCTGCGAGAGATTCCGGTAGGCGGATTCCTCCCCTGTCAGTAGTAGTGGCGCTACGTCTTTAATCCACTCGTTGGAAAGCTCCTGCGATTCAATGGGGCTTCCCACAAGCAAACTGGCAAGCGCCCAAACCAGCACACGAAACGGCAACATGGCATGCTCCCTAGAATTCGAACCGCGCGGCAAACTGCAGCATCCGCGAAGCGTAGGCCAAATTCAGATTCTGCGCCGGGGCGCCGAATGCTGTGGCTGTAACCTGCGTGTTGTAGCTGCCAAAGTTACCGACGTTAAACAGATTGAAGGCTTCCGCGATGCCCGTCGCCTTGTAGCGGTCGGCAAAGGTAAATGATTTAGAGATGCGGAAGTCCACGCGATGAATCGCTTCACCCCGGAAGGCGTTGCGCTCCACGATGTTGTAGCCTGTCAACCCCTTCGCTGCCGTTACCCGTTCAGGATCGACATAGACGGTGGTCGTGGCCGGGACCAGGCGATTGGAAGTTCCTGTGTAACCGAAAGGGTTGCCCGGCACAGAAATGCCAAACGCGTTGCCGCTACCCAGGTGATAGAAGAGACTGCTTTGGATTTCCCAGGGAAGAGACAGACTGCCGCTGAAGTTCAGCGTATGGCGTTGGTCATCCTGCGACCGTGCCCATTCATCAGCCAAGTCGAATTGATTGTTGGGGAAGCTGAAGGCGCCTCCCGTAGAATCCTTCGTGCGTGACAACGTGTAGGCCACGGAACTGGTGAAACGGTTCGCGAAACGACGCTGGATGTCCATCTGGAGCCCGTCGTAAATGGCCCCCGCCGCATGCGGCGTATGGAAGGACTGAATGGAAGTGAAGGCATCGTTGGGCCGACCACCGGTGGAGGGATTCACGTTGTATCCGGTAGCTGGATTGTAGAAGAGATTGTCATCGAGACGGATCCAGTCCCGGTAGACACGCCAGTGCACGAAATCTCCGCCAACGGTCCAGTTTTTCCCGACCTGCCGTTCTGCACCAATGGAAGCTTGGAATGAATAAGGCGTGACAGCGTTACGGCCAAGAATCTGGATGCCCTGCTTAGCCACGGGCACTGCTCCGGAAAGGAACTCATCTCCCGTAATGCCATTGAAGGGGTTATTCAGATCAATGCTCTGTCCGGGGCCTCGCTCCACGGCCACCTGCAAGGATGTCTGCCCGTTGAAGATGCTCTGATTGATTACCTGATTGGCCTGAATGTCGGCGAAGTACAAACCAGCGCCACCGCGAATGACTGTCTTGCGGTCTCCCATCAGGTCATACGCAAAGCCAACGCGCGGCGAAATGTTGTTGTTGTCTCCACCCCTGGACGGAACCACGCCACTCGCCAGTTGCGGTGTGAAAAATACGCCGCGATCATTGTCGTAGCGGACACCAAGATTCAACACCAACCGTTGGGTTACTTTCCAATCGTCCTGCAGCCAGAAGCCATACACAGTGCGTGGAATATTGATGTTGAAGTTGCCGAAGCCTTGGACATAACCAACCACCAGCGGATTGAGCGCAGAAAGGTTCCAAGTGCTCGGGTCACTCCAATTCGGGAAGATGGAAGGCAGATCGCCCGGCACCGTCGAAAAGGGGTTGGCCAGGCCACGCGCATTCTGCTGAAAGAAGCCAGAGTGATCGTTCTTCAGAAGCTCTCCGCCAAACTTCACAGTGTGGCTGCCCTTCAGCCAGAACACATCGTCGCGGTATTGCTGCACCTGTTGAATGAACTCCTGTGGAAAGTTATACGGACCACCAATGGTGATGCCTCCACCAAGGCGGTATTCCTGACTTTCGACAAGAGCAAGATTTGACCAAGCAAAGCGATTGAAGCCGACCTTCACCTCGTTCACAAGAGTGGGAGTCAGTGTCGACGACCAGTTCCCAAAGATGCCATAGCTATCGCGTGTACGCTTTACAGCACGTGAGGGATGCGCGTTTCCACTGACGCCATCGAAGGGGTTTGAAAACGTGAAGGTGTTAGCGCGAAATGACAGCTTGTTGTTGTCATTCAACTGCCAGTCGACACGGCCAAGATAGGTATTGGTCGTCAGCTTCGTTTCAAAGTCGAAGCTTTGACCGGGAAAGCCCAAAGGCGTGGTGAAGATGGTGCCCGGCTGCCGCTCTCCTTCATAGGAGAAGAAGAACCACAGCTTGTCTTTCTTGATAGGACCACCGAAGGTGCCGCCAAACTGCTGATTGGAAAATGGCAATACACGCCGCGCAATGCGATCCGCTGAGTTGAAACGATCATGCCGGAAATAGCCATACGCAGATCCGTGGAAATCGTTTGTTCCACTGCGTGTCTGCGCGTTCACTTGCAACTGCATGGATCGGCCCAGGGTGGCATCAAAACGATTGGTGATGATCTGGAACTCTGCCATCGCTTCACGGCTGTATTGCGGTTGACCAAAACCGGTCCCCGCCGAGTTCTGCGTCACCTGTTGACCGTCCACGTTGATTTGGAAACGCCCCCCGCTCTGCGCTCCTAAAGGAGTGTTGCCGACAGCGTTTACGGTAACGCCGGGAACCAGCAGCGACAGCTCCATCCAATTCCTTCCGTTCAGCGGCGTATCCTGCATTTTTTGTGGATCTATATTGCCGCCGACCTGGGAGGAGGTGACATCAATATCGACGCCTTCGGCCACGACATCCACCGTGGTGCTGGTGCTAGCCGGCTGCAGATCAAAATCTGCCATTAACGCCGTTCCAACCAGAATGCGCACCACGCGTTCCGCAGGCGTGAAGCCTGGCACTTCCGCACGCACGCGGTATTCCGCTGCGCGCAATGTGGGCAGGACGTAGACACCCGACTCGCTCGTAATGGTGGTCGCTGTGGCTCCACCATCCACCGGCACAGCTCGAATCACCGCTCCGGAAACGATGGCGCCGGATGCGTCCCGCACCGTGCCTTGAATGGATGTTTGCTGGCCAAGCAGCGAGATGCTCCCCAGCAGGATAGATAAAAATAGACCCCTCAATCTTGCATTCATAAGACTTACTTGCTCCCCGCCACGTCCACCAGGACGCCGTAAATCATGTCTGTGCCAGTCTGCAGTGAGTCGACGGGGACGCGTTCATCGTTGCCATGCATGCGCATCAGATCGGTATCCGTAATCGGATAGGGATAGATGCCATATACGGGAATACCCCGAACACGCCAGGCAAATGAGTCAGTGCCGGCATTGAAGAGATAGGGTGTCACTTCTGCTTCCGGGTAGGTCTTTTTCGCGTGGGACACCAAGCTTGCATAAAGTTCCGTTCCCTCGTCGGAAGGCTTCATGGAGAGCATCCGTTTGCGGTATTCCTCCATCTGCGCCGGTGTGGTGCGGTTCGACGTGGCAAAGGTCACCTCTATGCCTTCACCTGCCACCACCTTCGCGATCTCCTTGCGTAGCTCTTCCGGATCTGTCCCGGGGATAGTGCGGAAGTTTATGGTGGCGGTTGCATGGCCCGGGATGACGTTGCCACGGAACCCCGCGTCCAGGAACACTGGTGCGATGGTGTTGCGAATCAGCGCGTAGAAGAGCGGACTATGGTCACGAATCGCCGCATCCGCGGCTGCTATCTCGGCCGGGTCTTTGCTGTTCGCAATGTTGTAGTAATGCCTGCTCATTGGCGGTTCCGACGTTTTGGAAAGTGTCGTAAAGAACTGCCGTGTGCTTGGAATCAGGAAGGGCTGAGTCTGGTAGTCAGCGAGCTTGCTCATCGCTCGCGAGAGCTGAAAGATCGCGTTGTCTTTCAGCGGCATCGACGAATGCGTGGAGGTGCCTCGCGCGGTAATCAACAGGGAAATACCGGATTTGTCCGCCGTCGAAATGCTGACATAATCGACCTTGCCGCTATCGTCTTTCAGAATCCATCCGCCCTCGTTCAGCGAGAATTCGCAATCAATCTTGTCCCAGTGACTTTGGGCCAGCCACATCGTGTTGTACTTGCCGCCTTCTTCATCGGCTTCCACCAACAGAATCACGTCCCGGTCGAGAGGAACTTTCTTTTCCGCGAGCATCATCACCGCTCGCGTGAATACAGCAACACCGCCCTTGAAGTCGATGGCGCCACGCCCATAGACGTAGCCATCCTTCACCGTGCCAGCGAAGGGGTCCATGGTCCATTTCTCTCGTTCCACGCCGACGACATCCGCGTGCGCGGCAATCAGAATGGGCTTCTTCTTTCCGTTGCCCTTTAGGCGGGCAATCAAATGCGCCTTGCCCTCGTCCGGAGTGGGAACAATATCAATCTGGAAGCCGAGTGGTTTCAGCTTCGCGGCCAGCATCTCCGCAAGGGCGCCTTCCTTGCCCGGCGGATTTGATGTATCGATAGCAATCACTTCCTGCAGCAGTTTCGCCGTGGGATTGATTTGATCGGACCCTGCTTTTGTCGAGGGTTCTGGGTCCGCGGCAGAAACCGCTGATGTTGCTACCGCAAGAAATGTTGAAAGAGCGATGCGTCCACAGGAACGCAATTCTTTCCAACCGAATGTCCTGTCCTGAATGATCACTTTCATTTTGTCTTCGGGCAATCCTCTTGTGTTCGGGTTCACTTTCTGCGAACACACGCGGGGCTACGCCACATCGTTCGGCGTGAAGAAACACCGCACGGAGACGTGGACAGCAAATTCTGTGTATTCGAGAAAAGGGGTGGCTACCGGGCGCACCGCGTAACGTTTGCAATCAAAGCCAATTGCAACGGCAGATCCGGTAATCGCTGAACGTAGCGATAAGAAGAACGATAGGACACGGGGAAAGCGGTTTCCGGGCGAGGCCACACTAAAGTGTTCGCGGACCACTTTCGGCGAGAATTTAGTTTCCTAAATGTACGCGCTTCATTACTTTGAGTCAATGTATTTGCAGAGAGACGCCAGATAGAAATTTTTGATATCCCTCAACGGCATCACCGGGTCTAGTCTGGATAGTGCATCGGATTGAATAGATTAGCGGGAAGCCGGTGCGTCACCGCCAGCATTGTGTTGCGTTAACGGAGTTTCGGAACCAGAAAATGTTACACATTAGACCGATGACTGCGGACGATTGGCCTGTTGTCGAAGAGATTTACGCGGAGGGAATTCGAACCGGAGTTGCCACATTCGAAACTAATACCCCAGACTGGAACACCTTCGATAGCACTCGCCTTCGCGCCCCACGCCTGGTGCTTAGCAAAGGACCGGAAATACTAGGCTGGGCTGCGGCTTCCCCGGTATCCGCGCGCAGTTGCTACCGAGGTGTGGTGGAACTGAGCATTTACGTGCGGGAACACGCGAGAGGCAACGGTGTCGGCTTTGCACTGATGGAGAAGCTTGAGCACGAAGCGCTCGCCGTGGGCCTCTGGACGCTGCAGGCCACCATCACCGCGACAAACCACGTCAGTCGCCGTCTAATGGAAAAGCGCGGATTCCGGTTGGTGGGCTATCGGGAACGTATTGGCACAATCGGCGACGTTTGGCACGATACTGTCATTTACGAAAAACGCTTGTAGGCGCGGGTGGCTGGCTGTGGCTCCGACATCAGCCGTGAAAGTATGGCGTTGGTCTAGTGAGGGAGTTGGATCTCTACGGCCTGAGACGGCTGGCTTTCATTGCCCTTTGCGTCCAGCGCGGTAATGCGATATTGAAGCCTCTCACCTTTAGGTGCGGTGCGGTCACTAAAACTGCTGGCGGCTACAGGCTCACCCAGTTTCGTGAAGTCGCCATCACCGACGGAGCGGTAGACGAGGCAGGTCGCAAAGTCTTCCTCTTCATTGCGGCTCCAAGCCAGCTCGACGCTATCCGTAGCCGCAACGGCCGTCAGATCTTGCGGAGGAGCCGGTGCGAAGACATCAACCGGGGTCAGCGAGACAACTATGGAATAGTCGCTCGACGCATTCGTATCTGCGCCGTCGACCAAGCCGCGCACCCGATAGAAATGCGGTACGTCATAGTCGCTCCGCTCGTCCTGGAAGCGTGTCTGCTCCGCAATGCCGATCTTTTCGAAATCTTTCGCATCGCCCTTGCGCCGCCAAACCTCCGTGCGACGCGTGCCTGCTTCCACGGGGGATTGTGGTTGCTGCCAAGTGAGCACGACACCGTTATCCGCAGCTTTCGCTTCCAAGTTTAAAGGCGGCTTCTGGGGAGAAATGACCCGGAGCGCGACGGGTCCGCTCCAAACGGAATAACGGCCAGATTTGCCTTCCACCCGCACACGGAACAACCAGCGATGGTTCTGGAACGGAGCGACATCTCCGCGGAACTCATTCGTATCCGGAACACGGGAGACAGCGACCGGGATCGCGGTCCGCTCCCATTCGCCCTCATTCCATTCCGACGCCGTCCAGCGCGCCGCTTTCAGTTCCACTTGCGCGCCGTCTTCCACCGGAAGATCCTCTGTGGTGCGGGCGGGCATGGTGAACTGCGCGACCAGCTGGCCGCTTTCCTGCGAGACGGACAAATCTTCCACCGGTAGCGGGATGTGCAACGCCGGGGGAAGCGGATCACCCACATAACCGCACGCGGCCAAGCCGAGCAGCAACAAGGGCAACAGAAATACAAGGCTCTTTCGCGCGGCGAACATGCGATTCAGTGACGCTCCGTCTACAGAATGTAACGGCTCAGGTCTTCGTCTTTCACGATACCCGCAAGCTGCTTGTGTACGTATTCCGGATCGATGGTCACCACTTTCTCTTTCAGGTCTGGGGCATCGAAGGAAACCTGCTCCAGCACTTTCTCGAGAATCGTGTGCAGCCGCCGGGCGCCGATATTTTCGGTGGTCTGGTTCAGTTTCGTGGCATAACGGGCGACTTCGGCCACAGCCTCGTCGCTGAAGGTAAGACGCACCCCTTCGGTATCGAGCAGTGCGCTGTATTGTTTGGTCAACGCATTCTTGGGCTCGCAGAGAATACGGACCAAGTCCGCTTCGGTAAGCGACTGCAGTTCCACGCGGATGGGAAAACGGCCCTGCAATTCAGGAATCAGGTCGCTGGGTTTGGAGACATGGAAAGCGCCAGCCGCAATAAACAGAATGTGGTCTGTGCGAACAAAACCGTAGCGAGTGCTCACCGTGGTGCCTTCCACAATGGGGAGGATGTCGCGCTGCACTCCTTCACGGCTGACGTCGGGACCATGCCCGCCCTCACGTCCCGCGATTTTGTCGATTTCATCCAGAAAGATGATGCCGCTTTTTTCGACGCGCTCGATGGCCGTACGCGTCACCTGTTCCATATCGATCAGCGACTGCTCTTCTTCCTGCACCAGGTAGTCATAAGCTTCGACCACCGGCATTTTGCGCTTCTGTGTGCGCTGGCCGAACAACTGAGGGAGAAAATCCTTCAGGTTGATATCCATCTCTTCGACGCCAGAGTTAGTGGCGATTTCGAAGGAGGCATTGCGGTCGCGAACGTCCAGTTCCACTACCCGGTCATCGAGCTTACCCGCGCGCAACATTTGCCGCATCTTCTCGCGGCTCGCCGCGTAGGTTTCGCTGGCTTCCTCAGCCGGAGGCGGAACCAGCAGGTCGAGCAGACGTTCCTCGGCATTGGCTTCCGCGCGGTCGGCAACTTCGTCCAACCGCTCTTCCCGCACCATATCGATGGCGGTCTCTACCAAGTCGCGAATCATCGATTCGACGTCGCGGCCCACATAGCCCACTTCGGTGAATTTGCTGGCTTCCACCTTTAGAAAAGGGGAACTGGACAGCTTCGCGAGGCGACGGGCGATTTCCGTTTTACCAACGCCGGTGGGGCCAATCATCAGGATGTTCTTGGGCATCACCTCATCGGCCATGCTTGCTTCCAGACGTTGGCGGCGAATGCGATTGCGTAGCGCAATAGCGACGGCACGTTTCGCGCCCGCCTGCCCAATGACGTATTTATCCAGCTCCGCAACGATCTGCCGCGGGGTTAACTCATCGAGTAACGGAGAAGAGTCAGAGCCTTGAGGTGGCAAGTAAATGACCATTTCTAGGCAAGCTCCTCAAACACAATGTTGTGGTTGGTGTAGATGCAGATATCGGCCGCGATGTTCATGGCTTTCTCTGCAACCTGCCGCGCATCAAGCGTTGTATTTTCCATCAAAGCCCGGGCTGCCGCTGCCGCAAACGGACCACCGCTTCCGATGGAAGCGACGCCTTTGTCCGGCTCAATCACGTCCCCCTGGCCGCTCAAAAGGAAGGTATTTTCTTTATCCGCAACCAACAACATGGCTTCCAGGTGGCGCAGCACCTTGTCGGTGCGCCAATCTTTGGTCAGCTCCACGGCGGCCCGGGCCAAGTTGCCGTTGTGCTGTTCCAGCTTCATTTCGAAGCGGGCAAACAGAGAAAAGGCATCGGCCGTGGACCCGGCAAACCCGGAAAGAATCTTTCCGTTGTACAAACGACGCAGCTTGTTGGTGGAAGCCTTAATGACTTCGTGCCCCAGCGTCACCTGGCCGTCGCCAGCCATCACGACTCGGGAATCGCGGCGCACGCAGAGAATAGTAGTGGACTTTATGGGAGGGAACATGAGGAACCAACCTTCATTCTCGCATAGCGGGCTCCCCGTACAGCCGTTCGAGGCTTCCGACTATGGAAGACTCCATCTCTTGCGCTCCGGCAGTCCCGCCGTGCCGAGCGGAAATGGGATGAAGGGAATTGGGTCAGACCGGGGCAACCCGACTATGAGAAACTGGACGCAGTTCCCCCCGGGGAGCGGTCTAGCCCGGCGCACGGCGCTTCGCCATGTTTCGTGGTAACGGCACCCCCGGCCAGGACATCTTCGTATCCGTACCGCGATTTGGTCCGCTCCTGCGCACGTTCCTAACATGGATCCGCTCACACGACGCCAATTTGCCCGAAGCCTTGGACTCGCCGCGACGGCGATGGCGGCGCCCCACGGCATCGCGAGCCAAGCGGATTCCGCCGATGTACGCACACTTACCCTTTTGCACACCAACGACCTGCACGCCAGGCTGAGCCCTATGCGCGACGGAAACGGCGGCTTTGCCTACCTCGCTACCGCCTTGCGCAAGGAACGTCAACAGAATAAACACACCCTGTATCTGGATGCAGGCGACGTGGTGCAGGGCACCCCCGTGAGCTCGCTATTCGAGGGTGTCCCGATCTACGAGGTTTTCAATCTGTTGCGGCCGGATGCCGTGGCCCTCGGAAATCACGAATTCGACTACGGCTGGCACCGCGTCTACGACTATCTCAGCCGTGTAAACTACCCTCTGTTCTGCGCCAACATCGTGAACGAGCAGAACCTGCCCTTCACACCACCCCCTTATCTCATCCGGGAAGTCAACGGCGTCCGCATCGCCATCATTGGCTTGATGACGGAGCGTCTGCCGGAACTGACATATGCCTACAATCTTGGTCCGTGGCGCGTTCTCCCGGTGGCGGAAACGCTGCGGCGCTATATCAGAAAGGCTCGCGAACAAGATGGCGCGCAATTGATGGTGGCGCTGACGCATATCTTTCCGGCGGAAGAAGCAGCATTGCTGCAAGACGTGCCCGAGGTGCACCTGATTGTCAGCGGGCACGACCACGGCGGCATGAAGCAGATTCTGCGCGATGGCAACCGCATGGTGGTGCGCACCAAACCCTTTGGCGCGGAACTAGGTCGCGTGAACCTGCGCTTTGACGTCAAAGCCGACAAGGTAGTCTCGCTCGATTGGACACGCATTCCGGTAAACACCACGGACTTCACGCCAGACCCAGTGGTGCAGGCCGAGGTGACCAAATGGGAATCGAAGGTATCCACCGTAGTGGATCGTGAAATTGGGGAATCCAAACGCGCCTACACCCGCTTTGAGATGCGGGATTTGATCGAACTTGCCGTCAAAGAAATGCTCGGCGTCGATTTCGTGTTCATCAATCGCGGAGCCGTTCGCGCTGGCTTGCATGTGGGCAAATTGCACGCCCGGGACATTTGGGACGCGTTGCCCTTTGGCAACCGTCTTGTCATGGGTCCGATTCTGGGTGGCCAAGTGCCCGCAAGCGTTGCCCGTGGCGCTTCCCTAGAGGCTATGAAGCTCTATCGTGTCGCGACCTTGGACTATGTTGCTGCCAACCAACGGGAAATGGAAGCCGAGGGCCTCGTCTTCCCCGAAGCCGGACCCTACGTCCGCGAACTGATGATCGAATGGGTTGAGAAACGACGCGTCGTCGAATAGGGTGTGCAACGGCGCCCCGCCTGCTCGATCGTCCCCGTCTCGTGGGATGGTATTTCTATGTCCTCAACCCCAGCGAATTCCAGCGATGTCGCCTACTCTCTTCCGGATGGCTACACCAATGTTCCCCCGGGGAAGCTAGCAGCAGTTGTCACCTACCTGGAAATTCACGAACCACAAGCCCCCGCGGCTATTCCTGAGCTGGAAGGGTTTTCCCTTGAACGCGTTCTGGCTCCCAACCCGGACTGGTATCGCTCCTTATTCCTGCGTGTTGGCAGCCCTTGGCTGTGGTTCGGACGTCTTCGCTTGAGTGACGAGGAACTCATCGCCATCACCCATGATGAGGCTGTCGAGGTATTTGGACTTCGAAGGGGCGAAGATTGGGTGGGCCTATTGGAGCTGGATTTTCGGCAGCCCCCGGAGGTAGAACTCGCCTACCTGGGATTGACTGCTGATTGCATTGGGGCGGGGGCTGGCCGTTTTCTGATCCAGTCAACCATCGCCCGCGCGGCCGAACGGCAAGTTCATCGGCTTTGGGTGCATACCTGCACCCTGGACCATCCGGCGGCGCTACGTTTCTATCAGCAGGCAGGCTTTGTTCCCTACGGGCGCGGCATCGAGATTTTCGACGACCCGCGCCTGATCGGCCTGCTTCCCCCTGATGTCGCCCCACACATCCCACGATTGGGAAGCTGAACTGGAGACTATTCCAGTAGCCGCCGCGTGCGATTGCGCGCTCGTCGTAGGGTGAGCCGCTCCATGCGGGATGCGTTCTGTGGAGAAGGCTGCATTTGCATCAGGCGTTCGGCGAAGCGCAGAGCTTCGTCCAGATCGACCAGACGCCGTTCATAGAGAATCGAAAGCGCTTCCAACGCCTGGGCCTGTAGCCGATTCGGAAAATCCAGCAGTTGCCGCAACGGCTTCTGCATTTCGGCATAGCGCCCCATTTGTCGCTCCGCGATGGCAATTTCCCACAAAGTGCGCGCCAGCAGGTCTTCGGCGATCGCGCTATTGGCCGCCTTCCACAAAAACGGCAACGCCTCGTCGCGACGTCCCATTTGCAACAGCCAGCGCCCCAGGCCAACACACTCCGTCGGGTGCCGTTCCAGCACCAATTCCGGATTCTCGAACGTCGCGCCGACCAGGCTGGTCAGGCAAGCCAGACTCAGAATATCCAGCGCGTTGTGCTGAAACACTGGCACGAGACTGCCTGCGTCTCGCGTTCGCAAATAGTTAGTGTAGAGCGAGGGAATCAGAAACCCCGGAACGTCCCCTACCCGCTCGAAATCCAGTACATCCCGCTCCAAATTGGTCAGCTTGCAGCTCTCAAAACGTTGTTTCCATAGACGACGGCAAGCAAACAGCAGGTCCAGGTGTGGCATCTCCGCAAAGGGAATGCGTTGGCGAGCCATGCGATAGCGGGTTTCCAACAATGGGGCATCGAAGCTGCGCCCGTTGTAGGTCACCATGGTGGCAAAGGGGGAGAGGTCCTGCGCCAGACTCTCCAGCACGCTCGCCTCTTCCGACGGTTCGCGCAGGAAATATTGGGTCACTAGAAACCCCTGCTCCGTCATCCTACCCAGCCCAATCAGAAAGGCAAAACTGCCCGCGCCACCCGCCAGCCCGATGGTCTCGGTATCGACAAAAGCCCACATTTCGCTACCTCCGCCCTGATGCGCGGGACAAAGCGCGGTAATGGTGGACCCCGGAAGCCCCGCTAGGCCGCTGACCTCAAAATTCCCGTGGACCAGACCGCATTCGTAGAGAGTTTCGGACTGAAAGTGCTTCCCACTGGCCGTTTCCACCTCTTTCCCTGCGACACACTCTTCCACGGAGCCCATGATTCTTCCGGTGGCGGGAACACGCTCAGGACGGAACCCTTCGTCAGAAACGTGCCAGTCGGTCAAAGATGAAACGGTTGTCAAACTCGCTTCAAATTCGGAATCCGCGCTAACACTTTCCCAGGGTGGAAGCTCTACAGATTCAGATGCCAATTCTGGCGCGGCGCGGCCGACCTCGCGCTGCTCTAGACTAGCCTCGCGCTGCTCCATGCGCCGAAGCTTCTCTCTGAGCTGCTGCAGTTCACTGCGAATATCACGCATCAATTCGCCATTTCTTTGCCAATATAGGCAGCTTTGGTGCATGCCCACAAGACAAATGCGCGTTTGCAGAATTTTGTAACGTTTGTGTGAGCCAAGATCCTGCGGTTTTCGCAATTACGATTACGGACTTTAGCCAACTCTCACGTACTTCAGTTGGACGCGTTGGACTGGTTGGGATTGTTATAGTGCGGGAAGTAACGATAGAACAAATTGTCACAGAGTCGCTGCAGGGCCTTGCCCGCATGCGCGTCTTGGTGAATGGCCTAAGCAAAGACCAACTGCTTTGGAAACCCTCGCCGGGCAGTTGGAGCATCGCCGAATGCCTGCAGCATCTAAACAGCACCCTTAATCTCTACGATAAGGCATTGCGCATCACCTTCGAACGGGAACGGCAGAACTCTCCGTTGGCCCCTTCCACATTCCGTGTGGGATTCATCGCGTCGAAAATGATTGCGTTCATGGAGCCGCCCTATCGCATGAAGTCCAAGGCAATCGAGGCTATCCAACCCAGCCCTTACTTAGACCCCGAAGCCGTAATTCAGGAATACGCCACCCGACGGGAAGCCCTGCTGGATTTTGCCAAGGACGCAGCCCGGGTGGACATGTCCTCCATCCGCATCAAATCGCCCATCCTCCAAATCCTGAAACTTTCCATCACAGAATCACTTTTGGTGCTTCTTTCGCACGATCGACGGCATTTGTGGCAGGCAGAAAACGTGCGGACGAATGCGGCGTTCCCAAAAAGCACCGCTCACTGAGCGGGCGTGAAGGCAGACGGGGAGTAATCTGGAACCGCCCCTTGCTGGGACGCAACGAAAGCCCCCAACCGGTTCGCGCAAGCAGCTATTTCGTTCATCGGCCAGCCCTGCGACAGCCCATGCAAAAACATCGCGCTGAAGGAGTCTCCCGCGCCGACTGTGCTCTTTACCACCGTCTCTACCCCTTCAAATTCCTGCAATGCGCCACGATGATAGACGGCGCAGCCATCTGCGCCGCGCGTGATGCACAGAATGTCCACCGCATATTCCACGCTGAGGGCTTCGCAGATGGCGGCGAGCGAAGAACTGCGGGCGCCGGCCTTCCGCGCGATCCAGCTTAGCTCGTGCTCGTTCATTTTCACGACGTTAGTAAGTTGCATCAGCGTTTCCACGGTATCCCAGTGATAGTGGCCGTCCCGAAGGTTCACGTCGTAGAAGCGCCGTCCGGGCGATGCCGCCAGCACCTGCCGAACGGTCTCCAACCCTGCAGGAGGATGCGCAAACAGGGTGCCGATGCCCAACCAGTCTGGCGAAATCTCCTTCAGCATGTCGAGCAGTGCGGCGCTGCAACTGACGTCATCATAGGCTGCGGGACGGGCAATGGTGTAGGTGGCTTCTTCGGTAGAGGCGCGCGTGACGCTCACCAGCCCGGTAGGGCGTTTGGGCGAGACCGACATCAAACGCGTATCTACATGCAACCGCCGCATCTCCGCCATGGCGCGACGCCCATAGTCGTCTCGGCCCACCGCGCTCAGCAGATAACTTTCGTCTCCTAAACGCGCGGCATGCGCTGCCAGATTAAATGGAGCGCCACCAATAAACTCGCCCTCTGGGAACACATCCCAAAGGATTTCTCCGATGCTCACCAACTTCATTGCACCCGACATCCTACCTGAATCAGCATTGCGTTGGCGGGAGACTCTGACAGAATCTCCCCTCATTGCCACTTGCGTAACACCCAAGCACAGCGGCATTTCTTGCCGCAGGTCCGTCAGGGCGTGACAAGAGGCATATCCCCCAATGCATTTCCTCTTCGACCCTGAGGCTCACATTCTTAGTCCGTACGCTGCCCTACTGCTCTCGCCTGGCTGCCCGCAGAAGCTCCAGCCCTCGCTGAATGGGTGGGTCCAGTTCCGCCTCTACCTTTTCGCCATATTCCACACCAAGAGATTGGTTCAGAATTTCCGCCTTCAGACGAACGCGCACATAGTCGGAATTTGCGGTCCACATGGCAAGCGGAGGACGAATGTTACGTTGCGACAGAAAATACTGGAACTCGTCCAGCACTTGGCCATCGACAGAAAAATTCTCGTCGATCTTTTTTCCGCCTCGTAAATATGCGGTCGCAAAGCCCGCAAATGAAGTGGTGCCTTCCAGCACATACCGAAACTGATTGGTTACAGGCGGCAGCACTACCTCATCGGGCGCAATGCCACCCTGCCCGGTCAGCGAAGCATCCAACGAATCCGGCGCCCCGCCCTGCTTCTTCACCTGGCTATCCTTTAGCGGACGTTGGATACTCTCCCCTTTGGGCGTGAAGTAGTACGAAGTGGTGAGCGCCAGGCCATTGCCCTCTGACAGGGGAAATACACGCTGCACCAGCCCTTTGCCATAGCTCCGTTCCCCCAGCAGTTTGGCGCGCTGATTGTCCCGGAGAGCGGCGGCCACGATTTCGGCCGCGCTTGCGGTCTTTTCGTTGATCAGCACGACAACCGGGAACCGGTAAGGCTTGGCGCTGGCCGATACCTTCTCTTCCACGGCCTGTTGTGACCGGCCCCTCGCCGTCAAGATGGTGCTGCCGGGCTCCAACAGAAACGAGCTCAGGTCCAGAGCAGAATCAACCACACCGCCGGGATTCCCGCGCAAGTCAAGCACCAGGCCCCGCAGCTTATCGCCACCCATTTTCTCCACGGCATCCCGGAACTGCTTCGCGGTTTCGCCTTCAAAGGCCTTGATATGTATATAGGCGAGATCGCCGTCCAGCACATAGGCTTTGTCGACGCTGCGGGAATCCATCTCCTGGGGCACCAACGTGAATTGCAGCGGCCGCAAGCTACCCGGCCGCCGCACCACGACAGAGACTTCCCCTTGGCGCGCATGGTTCAGCAACTCAATGATCTGCTCATCGGTAAGCGCGGAGATCATGTAGTTGTTGACCGCTAGAAACTCGTCGCCCGGCTCGACGCCCGCACGCGCAATGGGCGTTTCCGGAAGCACCTGCAGCACAACGATTCGGCCCGGAACGATGGATACGATGCTGCCGAACCCCTTTTCCTTGGAGTTCTGCATCTCCTGCAGTTGCTGAAAACGGTCGGCGGTTAGAAAGACGGAAAACGGATCCAACGCACGAATGGCCCCGGGCAGCGCCCCTTCATAAATCGCGGTGTAGGGCGTCACCGGATCGGCCGCGTTTTCTTCCAACGCCGCATAGGCCTTGGTGAAAACACGCAGAACATCCTCAAAGGAATCCTGCGCGGGTACTGCCGGCGCCACCAGCAGCAGCGCGGGAATCAGAAAGGGAATTCGCATGGCTAACGGCCAAAACTTAGGGTACGACGGCGCTCATGGCGCTCCACAGCAAGCTCGATCAGACGGGTCAGTAGATCCCGGTAAGGGATTCCGGTGGCCTCCCACATTTTGCTGTACATACTGATCGACGTAAAGCCGGGGATTGTGTTTACCTCGTTGAGGAAAATCTTTCCTGTCTGCTTTTCCAGGAAAAAATCCACCCGCGCCATGCCTTCCACGTGTAGCGCCTGGGCTACCCGTATGGTCGCGCTGCGAATGGCCTGTTGTTGCTCCGGTGTGATGTTTGCCGGAATCAGTGTTTGCGCCTTACCGTCCAGGTACTTGTCTTCGTAGTCGTAAAACTCTTTCCCTGGCACCACTTCGCCAGGAATGGAAGCCGCAATCACCTGGTTCCCCAGCACGGAACACTCAATTTCCTGGGCGTCGACGGCTCGTTCCACCAAGATAGTGGTGTCATAGCGCAACGCCTTGGCGATGGCTTCCACCAGCGATGCGTGATCTTTGGCTTTGGAGATGCCTACCGAAGAGCCGAGGTTCGCGGGCTTCACGAAATGCGGATAGGGAAAGGCGGCCTCCGCACGGGCCGCAATGGCTTGATGACTTTCCGTGGAATGCCCGCTGACAAAATCCACCACGGCGATGCCCGCGTCCCGGCACATGCGCTTGGTTGCTGCTTTATCCATGCACAAGGAACTGCCCAAGACACCGCTGCCAACATAAGGCAGATCCGCCAATTCAAGCAGCCCTTGCATGGCGCCGTCCTCGCCAAAGGTGCCGTGCAGCACCGGGAACACCACATCAATATTGGGGTTCGCGCCCGGCTCCGGCAAAATGCGTCCGTCCTGCCACCGGCCTTCGCGGGAAATCGGAAAGGGAATCACTGCAAAACGCTGAGGATCCAGGGCATCCATGACGGAACGGCCCGAAATCACGGATACATCATGTTCTCCGCTGCGCCCCCCGAACAGGACCGCCACTCGCTGCTTCGCTGCCGCTGCTTGTTCCAGATTCAACCTCACTCTTCTCATTTCAGTGTGTCGCGAATGCGAAAGCTTTGTCACGGGTGGGATGCAAGCAATTCTGTTTGCCATGCCACCTTGCCGTCGTAGGCGAATGCCGACGACAACGCCTGGCGCATTTCGCGGTGATTGCATGGGATGCCGGCAGAGAATAGGGTCGATCCTGGGCTACACTAAGAGAGGAGGAATGGCTGAGCGGTTTAAAGCGGCGGTCTTGAAAACCGTTGACGGGGTGACTCGTCCGGGGGTTCGAATCCCTCTTCCTCCGCCATCATTTCTTGTGGCAGTAGGCCCTCCGTTCCGCTAGGTTGTTCCGCCCACACTCCCTTTTTGCAATCCCCGCTTGTCCGACCTCCTGTTTTCCATCGCTTTCGCTTGTATCGTCAGTCCACATGCGAGGTGGGCAAGGTTCTCGCTCGGCCTGCGGAAGGCATCGCCGCCGCATTGACGGCAATCTTGGGAGAATGTGACTGCAAGGAACATGCAGCGGGAATCGCCAGCTTATACCATCCGCCCTGTCGAGGCAGGTGACCATGACGCGCTCTGGCGTATCTTGCGGCCCATCATTCGCGCCGGGGAAACCTACACCCTGCCCATTGATCTTTCCCGCGACGACGCCTTGGCCTATTGGCTATCTCCCAAACACGCCACCTTCGTCGCGCAGGATGAGAGTGGAGAGATTCTAGGCAGCTATTACCTTCGCGCCAACCAGCAGGGAGGCGGAGCCCATGTGGCGAACTGCGGCTACATGACTCTGACTTCGGCGAACGGCAGGGGCGTCGCCCGCGCCATGTGCTCCCACTCGCTGGAGCAGGCGCGCCAACACGGATTCCTCGCCGTGCAATTTAACTTCGTCGTCAGCACCAATGAACGGGCGATCGCACTGTGGAAAAGCATGGGCTTCGAGGTAGTAGGCGTTCTTCCCAACGCTTTCCGGCATCCGTCGGCAGGGCTTGTTGATGCCCTAGTCATGTATCGCCATTTGTAACGGGACAACCGCTGCGACACAGCGCAATCGTGGCTCAAGGTCTGGGGATGGAGCACGGAAAAATTGCCCTTCGACGCAACCGCGCTCATGGTAGTCTGAGGACAGACAGAGCTGTGGAAAACGTCCAGGTTCTCACACGTATTGGGACAGATCCCCTTCCGTCAATTTCTTCCGTCCCGGATTCCTGATCACTTCCTGGACGTCGTCGTGTGTCTGTGCATCAAGTGGTGTGTCTGTGCATCAATCCGACTCTTCTGAACCTATCGTGTCCCTCCCCACGCGTCGCCCGGGTATCCCGGCGCTGCTCCCCTATCAACTCGCAGCCATCGATATTGATGACACCCTGGTTGGCCCGGACCGTATCATCAGCGCGGCCAACCACGCCGCCATTGCTCGGATACGTTCGTTGGGTGTCACGGTCATCCTTGCCTCTGGCCGTAGTCACGCAAACATGGCCCCCTTTCACCGGCAGCTAGGTCTGTGCGCCCCCATGATTTCTGCCAACGGCTCCCTGGTGCGGAAGGTCGACAATGGCGAAATTTGGGCGGAACATGGGCTGCCCACCGAGCTCGTATCCGAACTCATCCAACGCGGTCGCGAATTAGGCCTTTCCATTCTGCTTTACGGATTGGGTGGCATCTGCGTTGACCGGCGCACCTCCTACACCGCCTACGATCAAAGCCGGAACGATGATCCCCAAATTCTGGTGGGCGACCTGATGGAGTTGGCGGATACCGCAGTCTACAAACTTTTCTGGATGGCGGACCCGGGAATTATCGCTTCCCTTACCGGACCCTTGACCGAAGAATATGCCGGACGCCTTACCGTCACGAACACCGATCCTCCCTACCTGGAGTTCATGCCGCCTGGCGTCAGCAAGGCGACGGGACTCGCCGCGGTGGCGCGACGTTACGGCGTGGATCCCGCCCACGTGGTTGCATTTGGCGATGGCAACAATGACGCCGCCATGTTGCAGTGGGCAGGCAACAGCTTCGCCATGAGCCATGCGCGCCCGTCGGCAAAAGCTGCCGCACAGAATGTGACGCCAGACGGCCCGGTGGAGGACTCCCTGGCTCGAGCCATCCAGATTCTTTTGGAACAGCACGATATTCACAGTTAGGCGACCCACAGCCAGAGCTCCCACCCGGACAATCATTGTTCCAGCGAGAAGGTGTGTCTGCGCCTGACCTTCGAGTGGCGAAGGGGTAAATGCGTCCTGGGACACTACCCCGCCAAATTACGAAACGAAGCCATGAAGAACCGATCTTTCGTGATCACAGGCGGTCCTGGTTCCGGCAAATCTACCTTGCTTGCTGCTCTGTCGACGGCGGGCTACCGCTGCATCCCGGAATCTGGTAGAGCCATCATTCAGGAACAACTCGCGTGTGGCGGCAGTGCTCTCCCCTGGCGGGACCGGGCGGCCTTTGCCGCAGCGATGTGGGAGCGGGACATGCTCGCGTACCGCAGCGTCCATGAATCCGACAAGCTTAGGTTCTTTGATCGCGGCTTACCAGACGTGATCGGCTACCTGCGGCTCTGCGGATTGCCCGTACCCGCGAGTTACTGGCAGGAAGCACGCCGCCTCCGCTACGCTGATGTCGTTTTTCTAGCTCCCACCTGGCCACAGATCTATCAACAAGACGCTGAGCGTAAACAGACTCTGGAAGAAGCAGAACGTACCTGCCAGGAGATGGTGCGTACGTATACGGAACTCGGCTATAGGACGATTCAGTTGCCTCAGGCAAGTGTTCCCGACCGCGCAGAGTTTGTGTTGCAAATTACAAATACTCGATTAATGTTTGAATCATAGCCTGCCCGTATAAAATGGTATCGCCTTCGGCGGCTATTGGTGTCGTGGGCTCTCCGAATTGTGTATCGATCCAACGCCTAAGGAGTATTTAATCTTGTTTCGTACACATCGCTTTCTGGCTCTCCTCCCAGATCCAGGTTGTGCTCTCGCGGCGTCAGGGCTGACTGCGCAACGTGTGGAACAGTTGGGCTTGCGAATCATCCGCGAAGAAAGTTATCTCCTTGCCGTCGATGAAACACATAGCCAGTCTGAACACCGTACCTATCCGGATCAACAAGCATCCTTTTTCGTGGTGGATACTTTCCCGGGAGTTCCAGCGTTACCCACACTAGGCATACATGCGACGCTGGCGACGATGGACCTATACTCCGCTCTGGATGAGCACGTACAGTTCTTCCAACTGATGGAGGCCGGGCCGCAGTCTCTCCGAATTTGGAGCGACCGCATCGGCACAAAAGCCTACTACTACGCTAGGCTCCCAAACGCATACTTGGTTGCGTCGCGTCTTTCAGACATCTTCACGCTCTACCCCGACTTTCGGAAGCCGCTATCACCCCTCGGGCTTTTGGAAACCTTTGTCTTCGATGCGCCCGTTGGGAACCGAACGCTCCATGCGAATATCTACCGGCCTCGTTCGGGCGAATCGATTTCCTGGAGCGAGAGTGAAGGTTGGTCCATACGTAGGGAAAACCGGTTCCCCTTGCCGGCGGTAAATCCGCAGATAGATACGTCTAGCACTGTCGATCTGATTTTCAACCTTTATCGAACGAAGATTCGGGCGCGACTTGCGCTCTCTTCCCGTCCCCCCTTACTTCCTATGTCGGGCGGTTACGACTCCAGGCTTCTCGCATGCGTACTCGCTTCGGTCACCGATCAAGCGGATAGCTTTACTCTGTGCCTTCCGGAGCATGATGAGTACCACGTGGCCCGCCGAGTGGCTAAGTCACTGGGATTTCCACATGAGCTGTTGTCAGGGCGCATCCCCTACGAAAACAATATTGCCGCGTCTCTCGCGCACCATGAAGGACAGGTTGGTACAGGAACTACCTACGTTGCAAATTTCCCAGCTATCGAAGCTGATCGGCACAGGATGTATCTTTCAGGAGCCTGCGCCGGTACAGTGGCGGGCGAACACTTGAAGTGGGCTCCATGGGAGAACTGCGGAAGCCTGGATGAAGCAGCCGATGCGATATTCCGTAGTAACACAAAGTCATTGGCAGGTGACTTACCCCAGAGGCTAGGCATTTCCGCAAATTTCGATGACTTGCGAAATGCCATTCGCGAAGACCTGAGCGAGGAAGGGTTTCCCTATCAGGCCGTGATGCTTTGGGATTTTGAGAATCGCCAAAGGCGTCATATTTTCCCGCAAGTTGCTTACACAGCGAACCATTTCCATGTTCACTGCCCGCATTTCCACAGAGAAATCATGACGGCCTGGTTTTCCATGCCCCGCCCCTTGCTTGATTTCAAATATCTGGTTCGCTGTGTTATTCAAGCCAAATATCCACAAGTTGCGTCGCTCCCTCATTCCGATACGAATGAACTTCTAGTTCCAAAGAACTGGCACGCTCTGACCTATTTAGCACGCCAGTTGGGCAGGCGTCTTCGCCAGCGCGCCACGCGAATCGCGCGACTGAGCCGTAAAGGTCCCAACACTGATGCCTGGAACTGGTGGCTTGGCACCACGCCCCAGATGGCGGCGTACGAAAGGGAGCGCTTGGCTACGGGAAGGGATGTTCTGACGCAGGTGCTTGGGTACACCTTACCTGGATTTGAGGATGAGGATCTGCGTTCATTCGCGAAAGATTCCTGGCGAGCAGAGCTCGTACTGAGACGCGCCATGCTGCTTACAGAATACGCGCGGTGGTTACGCTCGTAAATTCAGTTGCATCTTGGCAGCTTCTGCGGGAAGCGGTATCCGCGCGCTGGCAACGTGGCCGGAGGTGCAGTCGGCGCTCAACTACTCGCGGACCGACCGTTTCCCAACGCATTTAAACGGATGGACAGGAGGCCGGTAGAATGGGTCGGAAGTAGTTATGCGCCTGACGCCCCTCGTCCTCGCCGTATTCGCCATCATGAGCCTAAGTTCCTGCCAGAACGCAGAAGAGTGGAGCGCGATCATCCATTCCAGCCAAACCTCGGTTAACCATCGTACGGCGGGCGTGTACCCCACCGTGCAGGAATGCCTGAGCGAGGGCAAAAAGCAGAAGGGGAACGGGTACCTGGAATGCGGCCTCAACTGCCGCTGGGACGCCCAGGGCCTGTTCAACTGCGAAAAGACGGTGGTGCTGATGGAACAGCCAGAGGCTAAACCGGCACCGAAAACAGAACCCCCGGCACCTTCAGCGTCAGAGCAAAAGCAACCGCCATCACAGACGAAGTAGGCAGCAGTTTTCCTACGACCCGCGGATCGCGTTACTGCACAAAGCCCACTTCGGCAATGGCTTTCGCTACCCCATCCTTGAGGCGGTCTTCCACTTCAGGCTTCAGCTTTGTGGGCTGACCGTAATAGATCATGCTTTCATCCGCCTCGTAGCCTCCCTCGGCCAGAATGCGTTGGTTGGGGATGTAGCCCATCACATCATTGGTATAACCAGCGACCATCAGGTGTAGCTTCGGGTTGGCCTTCTTGATGTCCAGCGCATAATCAACGACCACCTCACCGCCCAAGCCCACGATGCCGAAGTCACTGCCGATACGCAGAACCTGAATGGGGTAGGAGATGGCGCTCACGTCTTCGCCACGATCCATGCGACCCAACATCCACTCCGCGCGGCGTTTCTTATAGATGTTCTTGTCGCCGCGCTCCTCTTCAAACTGCTGCCTGGTGAAGGACTCAAAGGGGAGGCTTTCCATACGCAGTGCGCTGCGGACCTCGCCGCGCACCGGTAGCAGTTCCTGTTCTTTGCCAAGGGTTGCGGCCACCGAGTCCGCCAGAGTACGTCCATGGGTCTGCGCAAGCTCGGCTTGGCTACGTGGTTCCGGGTTCTGGTCGCCCCCGCACAGCATCACGAACATGGCCGTGGTTCCGGGGTACCGAGTCTGCAACTCCTGCTGCGCGAATCCCGCATAGTCGCCAGCCACCGCATTGAATTCGCCCGTAAGCGTGGTGTTGTGGCAGGCATAGCCGAAGAGCACAGCCAGTAAGGAACCATCCTCGGCCTGGACACGCAGCACGGGTACGGAATGATCCACGGTTTTCACCGGGTTGCTATTCGGGTCTTCTTCCAAAAATCGCAGGGCGCGACGGTTTGCCGCGAACGGAGCCGAACCCACGCCATACGCTACCGTCACCGGACGGATATTCTGCAGCGCCTTCCCTACCGCAGTCACCACCTGCCCTTCCAGAAAGTCGCGGTAACGCTGCGCCCGCGCCTTTTCGTCGTCTGTGAACTGAAAAAGAATCTCCAGGTTCTGCCGCACCGCAGGGCCGCTGTGGGTGTGGGAACTATTCAGCATCAGTGCCTTCGGGTCCAACCCAAACTGCTGCTGCACCTTCGCGGAAACCGAATCCCGCATTGCCTTAGGTACGCCAATCAAATCCAAGGTCACGATGACGCTGCGATTTCCCGACGCATCCTCTAGGGCCAGGGCCTTCGCGTAAATATCCTGCTTTACCTCGTTGGCAGGCGTCTTGCGCGCTGCGTATCCAGAAAGCCAGAACGGCATTTCCGTGGGCGTGATTTTTTCTGTCGCCACACCGGCCTTCAATCCGTCTGCTCGGTTGCTGGGCGATTGCGAACAACCCGTGCCGCACAGCAGCACCAACACGACGCTGACAAGCAGCGCACTGATCGAGATAGGGGAACGGAACACAGACCTCACCTCCGCATAGGTAGCCTACATCACATAGGCGAAGAAGTAAGTAAATGTTCGACTTCGAGGATAGCGGTTGGTGCGCATCAAACCTACAGGAAAGGGCGCCCGGAGCAGCGGAACGAGAAAGCACGAAATTTCGGAAACCCATGGGACACACCCATCAGCCATCAGCTGCGTCTACACTAAAAGAAGAAGCTCCTCATGTTCCGTCTGGCTCCAATCCCTCGTTCGTTTGCCCTCTATCTTCTGGTGGCGGTGTGGCTCTGCGTGTCTTCTGCGGCAGCGCAAGATCTGAACCCAGAGCAACTACAGAGGCTTTCGCGCCTGGAACATCGCTTCATGTCCCCTTGCTGCTTTGGCGAACAACTCTATGGACACCTCTCCCCACAAGCGGTGGAGATGAAGCAAGAGATTGCCCAGATGGTGATGGGCGGCACGGATGACCAATCCATCGTGGACCACTTCAAAGCCAAGTTTGGCACCCGCATTCTGGTGGAACCGGAAGGCGCACAATGGTGGGTGATGAACGTCGTGCCGGTGGTGTTGCTTTTCCTCGGTCTCGGCGTCACCATCTGGATCATACGCAAGTGGTATCGCCCGGCAGCTCCCCGCCCGGCCTAGCAGTGCGCTACAGGCGGTGGAACGCCTTCAGAATATCGTTGGCTCCGTAACGTAAGGCAATCGGCCTGCCGTGTGGGCAGGTCATGGGGTAACGAGTCTCCGCCAAGGTGCGCAGCAGCCATTCCATGCGGGTGATATCCAGCGGCATGTTGATCTTGATGGCGGCTTTGCATGACATGCTGGCGGCCAGCTCGCGACGCAGATCTTCGGGCGAACGGCTGCGCCAATCCGCATCGGGCGCTTCTAACACCTCGCGAATCATGGCCTCAATTTCCCCCTGCGGCAGATCCGCCGGAGCCGCATTCACCGCCAGGGTGCGCACGCCGAAGGGTTCGGTTTCAAAGCCCATCGCGCGCAGTTCTTTTTCGATGGCCGCGTAATCGAGCTGTGCCGCAGCGCTGATTTCCAGCACGATGGGCAACAGCAAATGCTGGGATTCCACCTTGCCCCGGGCAAAGCCATCCAGAATTTTTTCAAAGAGAATACGCTCGTGGGCAATGTGTTGGTCGATCAGCCAAATGCCGTCTTCCCCTACAGCGACGATGAAGCTGTTTTTCCATTGACCGATAGGCCGCAGGTGACGCAAGGCCTGTAGATTCGGAAGTTCCTCGCTGCGCAATTGCGCATAAGCGGCCCGAGCCACCGCGCTTTCATCGCCCTGTAGGGGCGCGGCGTTGAGTAGCGGAGCATCCGCATCATGCGGCGGAGGCACCGAACCCGGAAACGGTAGCCGCGGCGCGGGCGCGGGGCTGGGACGCAATCCAAAGGGTGATGCCGAGAATGACGAAGCAGGCGCGGCGCTGCCGCGCCCAGTTCCAAACCCGCGCCCACTCCCCAACCCGAAACCGCCGAATGCAGGAGCCGTTGTACGCCCGCTCGCCAGGTTGCCAGGCGATGTGCCCATAGGCCCGTCAGACCCTTCCGCTTCCAGGCGCGACAGATCCACGCTGGATGCCTCTAGCGCATCCAGATCGCGCTGGCTGTACTCCGAATAGGGCAGATGGCTAGCCATCTGCCCTACCTCGTCGACGTTACCCTGGGCAGAACCGGCGGATGGAGAGGGGGCAGTTTGCTCTACATCGTTCCCCGTCGCATCGCCTGTCCACATCGCGCCGAGCGCTTGCGGCTGTGGAGCCTGAGCTGCCGGACGCAGCGCCATCAGACGGTCACGTACGGTGTCTTCCAGGAAGTCATGGACGAAGTTGCGATGGTGAAAACGCACTTCCGTTTTGGCTGGATGCACGTTCACATCCACCTCGTCTGGTTCACAATCCAGGAAGATCGCGGCGAACGGAAAACTATCCGGTGGAATCAGGTTGTGATAGGCCTTCGATAGCGCGTGCAGCAGCAGCTTGTCGCGGATCAGGCGGCCATTCACGAAGAGATAGATCGCATTCCGGTTGGGCTTCTGCACATGCGGCGCCGAAACAAAACCGCGCAGATGGAATTGCTTCAGAACCGGCTGCGGCGCCTCTTCCGTACGCCGCCATGGTGGCGGAGCTGGAGGCGTCACCAACAGTTCGCGCTGGTTCTCGCCCAAATCGATCAGGTCTTCCAGCGTTTGTCCGCCAAACACCTGATAGAGACGTTCCTGCAAGGTATTGACCGGGCTGACATCCAGCAGTATGCGGCCAGCGTGGCGCAACTCGAAACTCTTATCGGGATGCGCCAGGGAGTAGTGGGTCAACAGCCCGCCGATGTGGGCAATTTCTGTCTGTTCACTGCGCAGGAACTTCTTGCGCGCAGGCATGTTGTAGAACAAGTCCGCCACGGTGATGGATGTGCCCACCGGCGCGGCAATGTCTTCACACTTGGTGAGCTTGCCACCGTTGATTTCCACCTGAGTTCCGGTATCGCTCTGCTGTTCTCGCGTGATGAGCGTCAGTCGACACACCGCCGCGATGGAAGGTAACGCCTCACCGCGGAAACCCAACGTGGCAATAGCGGCAAGGTCATCCGCGGCACGCAACTTCGATGTGGCATGGCGTTCGAAGGCAAGCATTGCATCGTCCCGCCCCATACCATGGCCGTTATCCGTGATGCGCAGCAAGCGGGAACCGCCATGTTCTGCCTCCACTCGCACCACGGTGGCGCCAGCATCCAGGGAGTTTTCCAGCAGTTCTTTTGCGACGGACGCGGGCCGTTCCACGACCTCACCGGCGGCGATCTTATTGGCGATGTCGTCAGACAGTATGCGAATGCGGCCCATGAATTTCTATTGTCCTACTCAAGCGGATCTTCCCACTCAAGCAGACAGGCTCTCCTCCGTGGATGCTGACGCTTCGTCCGCAGTGGCGGCAGCAAGCCCTCTCGCAACGTCAAAAAGAGACAGCGGCGCCCCTTCCCAGAATGCACGGAGCTGGTCAACCGGTACGAGCGGATTCAGCCCGTGACCATAAGCCAGAGCGATGCCTGGCTTGTTGCGGCCATGGTAGTCACTGCCTCCCGTTACACGCAACCCAGCGGCCTGTGCGGTTGCAAGAGCCCGGCGGCTATACGCGGCGGACTGCTCCGAGTGCCAGACCTCTATGGCATCGAGCCCCACTTCCGCCAACCACAGCGCGAGTTGATCGCCGCTTTCCCAGTCATCGCCCCAGAAGCGTATAGGATGGGCGAGGCTCGAAAGACCACCAGCTTTGCGGATTTCTGCAATCGCCGTGCTGATGGGTGGTGACTGCCGCGGCACGTAGCTGGCAGCACTTTCTCCCAGATAACGTTCGAAAGATTCTTCGAGCGACGCAACCACGCCACGTTCCAGCAGGATGTGGCTCAGATGCACACGACCCGCAACGCTCCCGCCTCGGGCTCGCAGTTCCGCTTCTTCCACTTGAATGCCATGGCCGGCAAGGGTGGCCAGCAATTCACGGTTTCTTTCCCATCGGGATTCTTCGAGCTGCAGCACCCAGTGCCGAAAGGCTTCGGGCACGCGCTGGCGCGGGAAATAGGCCAGCAGATGGATATCGCGCAGCTTGCCACGGAACATGGAATGCGCCGCAGCGTCCAGACTGGTGCTGATTTCCACACCAGGAACGATGTGCAACGGGGCTTCAGACCCAGCGGTCTTCAACGCGGCCTGCAGGCAGATATCGGCGCCCGCGAAGGTATCGTGGTCAGTAACGGCTAGAATCTCCAGGCCTACCGCTCTAGCTTCATCAACCAGTTGCAGCGGAGTGGAGGTCCCGTCGGAAGCGGTGGTATGGGAATGCAGATCGATCATGGTGCTTTGCGGTCTCGGCTTCCTTTCGGTTCTACCTTTGCTGCTGGTGTTGTGCCTTTTCTGGCGATGCGGCCTACACAGACCTAATCGCAAACAGCCCTGTTAGGTCAAGCGATGGGCCAAGTCAAGCGAGGGGCATGCTTGGCGTATTCGTTTGCCTGCGAATCTCGGATGCGCTCGGCCAAAAACTTCGCGCCACTAAAGGTGCCACTGCAGTTCGTCGAAGCGTGTCAAATGCAGCAGTTTTCCTACCCCCGGCACCAGGTCTTCTTCTTCCAGATGCCAGTTCCGCTGATGCGGTACGAATGCGGCATTCATACCGATGGCAAGCGCCGGGTTGATGTCGGATTTTGGGGAGTTCCCCACCATCCAGGATTCTTCCCGCGTCGCCTGACGCTGCTCCAGCAGTCCCTCGTAAGCTCGTTTGTCCTTTTCGCGAGCCACCACCACCGCGTCGAAGTATGGCTCTAAACCCGATGCCTTTACCTTCGCATGCTGCTCGTCCGGATCCCCTTTGGTAAAAAGCGTTAGCTGATACCGAGGCTTCAGATACTCCAGCGTCTCCTTGACTCCTTCAATCAGGACCAGCGGCTGCCGCATGATGCTCAACGCCGCATCCATCACCGCATCCAAATCTTCCGGGGTGCAGGCTCGCTCGGCCAAATCCCGATAACACTGCTGCATGTTGCGACCGAACTGGGCGGACCCATACCCGTAGAGCACCCGATTGACATGCTCAATGTCGTCCAGAGCTTTGCGCACTTCGGCTGGGCTGAGACAGCTGTGATTCAAAATCTCAGCAAAGCGGGCAAATGCCGTCTCAAAGTAGACGTTGTTTTCCCAAAGAGTGTCGTCCGCGTCGATAAAAAGATGGCGATAGCCGTTCTGCATAACACTAATCCGTTGTTCGTCGCCTGTGACCTAGGACACACGGGCGATGCCTCCGTGTAGGCTTCGGTGAAGTCCGCACTGATGGACTACCGTCAGTCAGTGCCGCCCGTTCCCGTTGGTGTACTTCGCGTGGCCGTTGGCCGAAGGCCCCTGCTTGGCGCGTGGCGCTTGCCCTCGACGCGTTTCCACCTCAGTGAAAAACTGAAGCAGATGTCGCAAGCGCTCGGTTTCGCTGCGCAACTGCAACAGAATTTGCCGCACATTCAGATCCGCCACCGCTTGCCCTAGCCGATAGCTAAGCGCTGGGTCGTCCGGGTCGATTGCCGGCAGAGGGTCTGCAGACACACGGGCAGCAATCCTCTTCCATAAGTCAATGGCTTGTTGCCGCAGAAACTCCAATTCGGGCTCGGGTTCCGCGCTGCTTTCATCGGCGATGAAATATACGCTTCCCCGCAGATAACTCTTTTCGGTGTTGACCAGCACGACCTCAAAGCGGCGCTCTCCCCGGCAAAGAATGTCGAGACGGCCATCGTCGTAGCGTTGCAACACCTGTTCCACAAGCACCGAACAGCCGATGTTGGCGATGCCGCCTTCCTGGGCAAGCACGATGCCGAATTCCGTCTTGTGCTCGATGGCGATCCCCACCATTTCTTTGTAACGTTCCTCAAAGATATGGAGCGGGATGAGGGAAGTCGGCAGCGCCACCAGCTTCAACGGGAAAAGGGGAAGCAGGTCAGCGGCCATCTTTCTATTATGGAATGAAGCGTCATGCCGGGACGGGTTCCCTTGGAAGCAAAGCTTTACAGGGTCAGCTTTCCTACAGAAACCGTCGCGGAATCAATGGCGTCCGGGCAGGAGCGAACGATGCATTTGCAGAACCGCGTGGCGTTGGTGACGGGGGCATCCCGCGGCATTGGCGCGGCCATCGTACGGCAATTGCAGGCTGCCGGATGCCAGGTAGCGTTCACCGCACGCCATGCGGAGCCACTGCATGCGCTGGCACGGCCCCAGGACCTGCCCATCGCTGGCGATTTGCTGGATGAGGCCTTTCGTCAGCATCTGGTGACCCAAACCGTCGCACGTTATGGGCGCATCGATCTGCTGATAAACAACGCCGGTGTGGGCCAGTATCAGCGCTCGATTGAGGCTGAAAGTGCGGAAATCCGGTCGCTGTGGGAGATCAACTTCTTCGCGCCGTTGGAACTGGCTCGTCTGCTGGTTCCCCAGATGCTTGGCCAGGAACGGCTGGCCGATGCCAACGAATGCGGCATGGTGGTAAACGTCTCGTCCGTGGCGGGCAGGGTGACGTTGCCTTGGTTCAGCATGTATTCCGCATCAAAATTTGCCCTTAGCAGTTGGACCCGAGGGTTACGGATGGAGTACCTGGGAAAGGGCTTGCGCACCCTCGAAGTCTGTCCCGGTTATGTGAAAACGGAGTTTCAGGCAAGCGCGCTTTCCGGGAAGCCCCCAGCGGCTTTGGCCGCTTCCAAAGATCGCTTTGCAATCACCCCCGACGCCTGCGCCAAGGCGATTCTGCAGGGTATTCGCAAGAACCGACGAACGGTGATGACGCCCGCTTCCAGTTGGGCTCTGGTGCTTGCATCGCACCTGTTTCCGGCCATGGTGGAACGGCGTATGGCGCGCATCAACGGGACGGATTAGAAGCTCCGCGACAATGCCGATTCCGGGCCTCAGGTCCGTGGAATCACCTGTACCTTGCCTAGATTCCGACAGCCCTTGCTGCGTGGGCCGGTCCAACTGACTTACAGTTGATCCTTAGAAGGCTATCTGAACAATTGCTGCGATTGCCTGCGCGGGGCGTCCGCGGAACGGTAGACCCCGACCGTCACTTCTACCTGGCCCCAAGGAGCATGGATGATGATTTTGAAATTGGTGCGCACCCCCGGCGTGTATCTGCTGGGCTTCATGGGTTCTGGCAAAAGTACGGTGGGGCAACTGCTGGCAAATCGGCTGGGCTGGGATTTTTTCGACCTGGACGACGACATTGAGGAACAGGCCGGCAAGAGCATTCCCGAGATCTTTGCACAGGATGGAGAACCCAAGTTTCGCGAGATTGAGCGCGAGGCACTGACCCGGCGTATCCGCATGGTGCAGGCAGGACACGCCATGGTGCTGGCCCTGGGCGGCGGAGCCTGTATCGGCGAGACCTGTATGGAAAGGCTTTCGAACAACGGCGTCACGGTTTTTCTGGATTGCGACTTCGATACCTTGGCGGAACGTGTGGCTCAATTTGAGCACCGCCCCCTTGCCAAAGATCCCGAGCAGTTCCGGAAGCTCTACGAAAGCCGCCGCCCCAGCTATCAACTGGCCAACCACCGCGTGGATGCCGCCAGTGGTACGCCCGAGACCGTAGCCGCCACCATCGCCGCGCTGGGCATTTTCTAGAGCTGCCCGACAACGGAACTTCGCATCCCGCACCCCAACTGTGATACGAAGTTGGGGGATGCCCGATTCCCTCAGCAACCGATCCAACGGCCCCCGATCCGATACCCGCGGCCGCAAAGGCCCTGCCTCCGCAAAAGCCATGAAACAGGCCGCGAAGAAGATCTTTGCCGCGGCTGTTGCTGCGGCCTCCCCCAAAGAGGCCGTCGGCCGTTACCTGAGGGTGATCGAAGACGCGAAGGGCGGCGCGAAACTCCAGTTGGGCAACCGCTCGATTGCACTCGACAGCCTGGAACGGATTTGGGTGGTGGGCGCAGGCAAAGCTACAGCGCCCATGGCCCAAGCCGTGGAAAAGCTGCTGGGCAAACGCATCGCAGGCGGGGCGATTGTGGTGAAGTATGACCACGGCGCCAAGCTCCGCCGTATCGAACAATTTGAAGGCGGTCATCCAGTCCCTGATGAAGCTGGCGTACACGGCGCCGAAGCGGTCGCCCGTATCGCAGAAGACGCCGGAGCCAAGGACTTGGTGATCGCGCTGATTTCCGGAGGAGCCAGCGCCCTGCTGGTGCGCCCTGTGGACGGGGTTTCCCTCGCGGACAAACAGGCCTGCACGCGTCTGCTGTTGGCCAGCGGCGCCAGCATTCATGAAATGAACGCCGTCCGTAAGCATCTCTCTCAAATCAAGGGTGGCCAGTTGGCGAAGCTCGCTGCCCCTGCCCGGGTATGGGCGTTGCTGCTGAGCGACGTGATTGGTGATGATTTGGATGTGATCGGCTCCGGCCCCTGTGCACCCGACGCCTCCCGCTTCGCCGATGCCCTGGGCATTCTGGAACGTTACGGCATTCTTGATTCCGTACCTGCCAGTGTCCGCAAACACTTGGAGCGCGGCGCAGATGGCGACTATGCGGAGACGCCGAAACCCGGCGATGCCCTTTTCAGCCGCGTGGAAAATGTGGTGGTCGGTAGCAACGCCGGTTCCGTGGAAGCTGCCGCGACGGCGGCTAAAGCTCTCGGCTATCGCCCCATGGTGCTAAGCACGACCCTGGATGGCGAGGCCCGGGAACAGGCCCGGATGCTGGTATCCATCGCCAAGGAAGCGCAGAAGACCGGCCAGCCCGCTAAGGCTCCGCTGTGCCTGCTGGCAGGCGGTGAGACCGTGGTGACCCTCCGTGGGAAGGGCAAAGGGGGCCGCAACCAGGAGTTCGCCCTTGCCGCCGCATTGGCCCTGGAAGGAAGCACAGGCATCACCGTGCTGGCCGCGGGTACAGACGGCACGGATGGACCCACCGACGCCGCCGGAGCCGTGGTGGACGGAGCCACCGTCGCCAGCACCCGTAAGCAGGCGCTGGACCCCACAAAGGCATTGGTCGAAAACGATGCCTACCCTCTGTTTCACCAGACCGGAGAGTTGGTGATGACCGGACCCACCGGCACTAATGTCATGGACCTTTACGCGGCCTTGGTGCTGCCTTCGCCGAAGCCGTGATCACCCGACGAGACCCGTTTCTCCGCCAATGCGGCTAAGAACGCAAGCGTTAAGCCGCAATACCTGTGGCTTCGCTATTGCTTCCGAGGGTAGGAAGACGCAGGACAACGGAAGCGCCGATTGCTTCGCCCTGTGAACTCAGCCCTTGCAGTTCTAATGTCCATTGCGACCCTGCCGATTGGGCCGCTTGCCCCGCGGCGGAGACAGCACTTGCAATTGCGCCATTGGCTGCAACTAGCAGGACACTGGCAAGCGATGCAGCGGCTCCCCCGGGGTAGATACGTTGCAGGCTCCGTAGATAGGGCCCGGCAAGACGCTCTGCTTCCTGCAACAGAGTCAGTGGATTCGTGCGCGCCGAAGTGCGGGTTGTCAGCCGACTGGCCGCCGCCCGCAGAACTCGCTCCGGCAGATGGCAGATTTCCGACTCTTCCAGAAGGATTTTGCGCAGATGCGCTGGTTGTCGCAGACAAGCCTGCATGTGGTCCTCCGCGAAAACGGTCGCAATCCGGTGCGGAGCTGGACGCATGGCCGTGACCTGCCCTTTAGCCGGGCTGTCGGTGTAGTGGCTGGAGTCTGATTGCGCCACGGCGCTACGCTGCATGGCCTGCCAAGTGGCGGACTTACGCCTTAGAGCTGAGCCTGCGCTCCGTATGATCTGTTCCAGAACAGCATCCGCGCGTGGGTCGGCAACCAGACCATCGGTAGCAGCTGCGGGGGGAACATGGGCATGGCGATGGACCAGAAGGGCACGCGTCCACACGCCATTGGCAGCGTCCGAAGCTTCTGGTAGAACAGCAACAGCCAGCAGTGTGCGAAGGGCTTTCTGCATGGCAACAGCGGCGGCTCGCATACAGGTCTTGCTATTCACGACGCTGGCTGCGGTTTCTGCCTGCCCGGCATCATCCGCCTTCGGCGGCAGGTTTTTCGATGCGTTCGGCACCGAAGCTAGCGATGACCAAGCTGCCAGATCTGCCGGGGGTATCGACGCCGTAAGGGATAGACGCATGTGGGCTGCGCCTTCCCAGTTTCCCGGAAGCTCCCGCAGGAGATGCTCGTCCCCGGTTGCCCAGGTTAGAAGTTCCGGCAGCAGCGTCAGAGCCAAATGCCGCGGACGCTCCACCTGAAAACGGACCTGACAGAGAGACGAGGGCTGGTCCGGGGAAGCTGTAGCAGCGAGCAATATGTGATGGAGAATCACGGCCGGCGTGGCCGATACAGGCGACCTCGAGGCAGTCGTTGAATCATCTTGTTTCACATTGGGACGCTCTGTGGACGAAGCAGGTCGAAAATACGAAACGAAGCCAGATTTGAGAGCCAGTGTGCCCGGAGCCGGCTGCGGATGCGCAGATTGGAAAAGATCGACCACCTGGTTATCCGTGGCGCTGACGGGCTGCGCCTCACCTATCGGTGCGACCAGTGAAACATCGCGAGAGCGCGCAAGAAGCTCAGAAAACGAAACGAAGCCGCGCGGAGCACCGAGGGGGTTCTGGACGCTCGTCGAGCCATCACCCGGCAGGTGAATGGGAAGCGGAAACGAGGCGACCTCGCTCAACGTGGGCGACTGCCCCAGGCTCTGCTGATGCAGGATCTGATAGGGGCTGTCGAGCGCCGTCCGAATCGCGCTGTCATGACGAAGGTTTCTCTCCAGACTCCGCTGCAGCCGTTCTAGGTAAACCCGTGTGGGAGGCGGCAGGGAAGGGTTGAGGTCGGCGCTCTCCCCGGCCAGAGCATCCGGCGGCGGGGTTCGCAATTCGGAAATGGCTGCCAACTGCGAACGGAACAGCCGGGCGTGGAGTGGTGTCCGCTCTGGGTTGGCGGCTCGGCTGGTGGCTGTGATGAATTTGACGATGTGGAAGCCCGAACGCCAGGCGCCCCAGAGCAGTGGGTCCTGAAAACGCGCCGACGCGCAGAAGAACGTGCGGGCTGGCGTCGGGATTTCTATCGCTGAGGCACGCTCCGGGAACTTTCGCTCTAAAGCGGTCACCGAAGCTTCCGATAGATCTGTTGTAGCGAGTGTTGGATGCAGTTCGAACCCCGCGTTGGCGCTGATCTGCAAGGCTTGGCGACCGGATCGGATGAGCACCGAGGCTTCCGGTAGAAGAGCTTGAGAGGTTGGGTCGAGGGATGCGACAAACGCAGAGAGCCCATTGCGCAAAACGACGGTAGCTGGCTGGTGTGTCGGATTCGCCAGAAAGAGTGCACGACCATTGGGGATGCCGCTGGCGTCCCGTTCATGCAGCAACGCGGAAAGACGAAGATCCCAACTGTGCGGCAGCTTCCAGCGGCCCTCGGCACGCGCGATGACGAGAATCGGCTGGGCATTCGGTAGCTTCGCAAGCGCTTGTTTCCATTCCGAAAGAGGATGGAACCCAGCTTCGAGGACGAAATGGGGAGCAAGCCAGAAAACCCAGAGCGGATATTCGACGGTAGGCGCCCGGTGAGGATGGAAACTGAGATGGAGCGGTAAACCGAGGCAGGACTCCGGCAAAGGGGCTTGGGTACGGAGCGCCTGAATGAGCGGCAGGCTGCCCTGTAAGCGACCGCTGAGCACGCCGGGCAGGGCTCCCGTGAGTTCCTGCAGGCTGATGGTGGTTTCTGGATGTGGCACGAATGCTCCCTTCTGTCGGGGCAGCGGACACGCGCCCCGGCGCAAAGGGATGGTAGCGACGGAGTTAGCCAAAAGAGGCACGACAGAAGAACACTGTGAGCACCAGAAGCTGGCACATGCTTAAAAACAGGAAGGTTAGCGGCGCGACTGGTTTTTCTGAAAATGCCGTGACGGAGGTGTGCCCAGCGGCGGTGTACCGAGCAGGAGGATCTGCGCAGACGATGAATGCCAGCACCGATATAGATGCGAGTTGATGGTCTTGGCCTTCGGCTGTAGGGGATTCTACGGCCAAGAATGGGACAAAGCCCGGGATGGGGGAAACGGATCTCGAGAAACGAAGTCTGGGTGCACGAGCCTTCCGCTAAAGCAAGAGAGGCTTAACGGTGGCTACGCGCTCGCGCGACCTGGGCATATGCGCTATGGCAGTCCCTAGAACAGATCGTAGTAAGCACCGTATTTATCGACCATGGCTTCCCAACTATGGAAAATCTCATGTTCCATGACTTCCAGGCGCTCGCCGTTGAGCCTGAATTGCACAAAGAGGAAGCCCCCGGAAGGACAACAGTTGGCATCGCCATTGCGCCAGAGTCCCGAACGCCACTGCAACAAACCTAAGTCGAAATTGGAGCCTTTCCAGTTCGAAGCTCCTTGCGGCATCAAGGGCTTTGTCAATGCGGATGCCTGCTCTACCAGATCCATTTCCACCGGTCGACCCTCAACGATGCGGAAAACGTGATGGTGACGATAGTGACTGGTACCTGACATAGGCACACGCGAATCCACGTATGCATGGTCGAACGGCAAACCAGCTCCGGTGGTGACCAAGCGCGAGGTTGGCTTCGCCCGGTCTCGAAAGAACATCTCTGACATCGTCTGCTCGACGGCAATGATGGTGCAATATCCATCCTCTTGGTTCCCGATCAGCGTTAGCCGAAGGTCGAGATACGATTTCGATTCGGAGTCTTCGGGATGCTCCTTTGCAAAGTATCGAATCTCGACGATCTCTTTGCTCTGGACGCTGCCCAGGCGATAGAGCGATATGCTTTCAAATGGCTCCGCGATCTTCCGGCCAGTCAGCTCCCGGACAACACGCTGCGGCTCGGCGCGTAGATGGTCTAAGCTTCCGCATAACGAAACTGCCGTACGGGTGGGCCTTGCGTTCAATAGCTAAGTTTCCATGACCAGACGCATTTGGGGAAAAACCGCTGGCTGGCTCGTTCCTTCTGAAGAAGCGCTGTGGGCGGGCACGGCAAGCAAGATGGGAACAAGAACACCGAACAGTTGCAGCAGCCAGTTTCGACGACCGGGCAGGAAGCGCGCCCCCGTACGGGACCAACGGCGGCCTCGGCGAGTGGGTGTGGCTGGCAGACTGAGCATAGAAAACAACTCGCCCCAACCGGCCGCGGTGGCCCCTCCAGCCGAGAGAATACTACCGGAACGAGATAAGCGATCCAACCGGTGTTCACGCTGAATGCGAACAGAAACGAATGCTCCCGGCCTGTCAGAGTAATCTCGAAAGCTCCAGATTTGGGCTTAATTGGCTGGTGGATCATGCCGCAGAAATTTGTGGACAATGTTACCAGGAGAACATTGGCGAGACATCACTGACGGCAGATATAGAGTGAGGCCCTGTATAGCGAGGCCGCAAGCGCATCTCAAGGCTTCGGTATCCCGAGCCTGCAGGCAGTTGACGATGTACCGAGGTTCTATGGTCGGTTTCCAGCGCATACTCTACGGCGGATTGTGCTCAGGCGCGATATTTTACTTGGCGCTCCTTTCCTACCTGCACTTAGTGAACGACCGTGCGCTTGCGCTGATATCCGGAACAACCCTGTCGCTAGTCGGAATCGCCGTAGTAGGAAGAGTCCTCACCTTGCAAGCCAAGGTCGTTCAGACGCTGCTGGCGTATCTGGTGGCAGCCAGCATGCTGACGGTGGCAGTCACTGCGGACGGGTTCTTCTTACATCCGGGCTTGGCGAAGGACGTGGATTGGACAGTCGCTGGTGTGATAGAACATGCGGCCAGGATCTTCATCCTCATTGCTCTGCCTGGCTGTCTGTTGGCGACAGTCGGCCATCTCATTGCTAGAACTGTTTGGAGTTTCTGGAGAAGACAGGCGCCATGACACCCAACTTTATTTTGTTGCCACATCCCGATCCGATCGCCATCTTCTGGGCTCGCTTTCCTCACTTGAAGGGAACACTTAACTGTGACGAAGGCTACGGTGAATATCGGATCTACGATGCGTTTGTGGACTATTTATTGGAACACCCGTTGGAGGATGCCATCTGGCAAGGTGCTTGTGCCTTGATCAATGAGCTCGCCGCGAAGAATCACCCCACCACAGATACCGTGATACGCATGGAGTTTTTTTTAGCCCTTTCCCGATATCCAGCAGCCATCGAATTTCTGCACGCTAATTTGAACGGCCTTGCTTTACAGTTGCTGGAAGAAGAGATGGAAGACGAGTTTTCTGACGGGACGCCTAACGAAGACCAGACGCTGTAGATACGCGTCTATGTACAAACAGAAATGCGTAGAAAGATGGGAGAGGGCTATTCTGGGGCACTGACAAGTCACAGAACAACGAAGCATGGCCGAAACGGACCTTCATGCACTGTTTTCGCTTCGTGGGGTAGGGATTCTCCCCCGTTCTATCCAAACCGGAAGCGTCCGCGGAACGACGTGCCGAAGTGCCCGGATTGTTCCCGCAGTAGATCCTCGTTCTGCCTGCTATTTTTCATCCCACAGCCTGCCATCTGCGATAAGGTATACGTTGCCTAATCGGCCCTACTCCACCTTCCGCGTATTTTGAAGCTGGCATCATCCATGAACCCGAAACCCATTTGTGGCAACCCACCGTCCTTCACGCGTCGTGCCTTCCTCGCTGGCGTCGCAGCGACCTCGTTGCAGGCTGCCCCGACTCGTCCGAATATTGTTGTGATTCTTGCTGATGATCTTGGTCTAGGCGACCTCGGCTGTTATGGCCAAAAGCAGATTCGCACGCCGAACCTGGATCGCATGGCGGCGAACGGCATGCGCTTCACCGAGGCCTATGCAGGATCAACGGTCTGCGCCCCTTCCCGTTGCTGCTTGATGACCGGCCTGCATAATGGTCACGGACGGGTGCGCGACAACATTCCCTACGGCGTCTTCCTGCAGCCCGATGACTTCACAATGGGCGAATTGATGAAGCAGGCCGGATACAGGACCTGCGCGCTGGGTAAGTGGAGCCTGGGCGAGTCGGGAACCTGGGGCCACCCCAACATGCAGGGTTTCGATGAGTTCTTTGGCTACCTCGACCAGGATCACGCCCACAACTACTACCCGGAATTTCTGTGGCACAACGAACGCGAAATTCTGCAGAAGGGCAATCGAGCGAACAAGCGGAGTTCCTACGCCGCGCACACCATCTTCCAACACGCCAAAACGTTCATCGACGACAACGCCCAGCGACCCTTTTTCCTGTACTACGCGCCTACTTTGCCGCACTGGTCAGATTACCCGAGCGAATCCGATCTATCGCAAGATATCCCCACTGACGAACCGTATTCCAGCCGAGAGTGGCCGCAGGTCGAAAAGAACTATGCGGCGATGGTGACGCTCATCGACGATCAGGTTGGCCAGTTGCTGGATCAACTGAAGCGCCTTGGCATTGAGCAGCAGACCCTTGTGCTGTTTACCAGCGACAATGGCCCGTCGGCCGAGCGCCTGCACCAGCCCGCCTACTTCAACAGCGCGGATGGCCGCAAAGGGACCAAACGCGCCCTCTATGAAGGGGGAATCCGTGTCCCGCTGCTGGCCCAATGGAAAGGGACCATAGCTCCGGGAACGGTATCGGAGGAACTCTGCGCATTCTGGGACTTCATGCCGACTGCGGCTGAGTTGGCCGGGCTCCCCATTCCGACACACACGGATGGCATCTCGCTGCTGCCGACCTTCTTAGGCAAAGCCCGAAAGCAGCATGAGTACCTCTACTGGGACTATGGCCATGGCCGGGAGCGGTTTTCCCAAGCCCTGCGCAAAGGCAAATGGAAGGCAGTCCGCAATGGGTCCGCGAATCCCGTGGAACTCTACGATCTATCCGCCGATCGCGCGGAAACCACGGATGTCGCTAGCCAGCACCCGCAGATCGTAGCCGAGATGACCGCCCTAATGGATAAGGCCTACGTGCCATCGCCCAACTATCCGATTGCGGACCGAAAGGCGTAGTCGTCCGCCTAACTCGCGCTCAACGCCAACTTGGGATCGCGGCTTGCGGCTCCCCAGGCAGGTATGAGGGCGGCAGTGGCCGATATCATCAGCAGGAAGACAAAGACGATACCGAGGACAAAGGGGTCGTAAGGCTTCACACCGTAGAGGAGATCCTGACCTAGACGGGCCAAGGCAACGGCTCCGCAGAGGCCCAGCACCTCGCCCGCAAGCACAAAGAGCAGCGAAGACCGGATGAGCTCTGACACCAAGCGAGGTCGAGGAGCACCCAAAGTCGCTTTGATGCTGATTTCTTTGCTGCGGACAGCGACACTTTCGGCTATGGCGCTGGAGACTCCGGCGGCGGAAAGAATGAGCGCGCAGGCTCCGAACCATAGCAGCAGCACCATGTTGAAGCGATGTCGGGCGGCATCCCGATCAACCAACTGGGCCAGCGTGGCTGGGTCCGCAATGGCTTGGCGAGGGTCGGCTTTGGCTACTTCGCGCCGCACGATCTGCACTAACGTCTCTTCGGGCAGATTGCCACGGATCATCAGATAGTTGGTTTGCTGCGCGGCTTGGCGGTGGGGCACGTAGACATCCAGGCCGTCCTGCGTGATGCCCCGGTAACGCGCGTCCGCGGCAATGCCGACGATCTTCCGCCATACCGCCTGCCCATTTTTCAGACGAATCCGGTGGCCGATGGGCGCGTGGCCTGCCGCTTCCAAACGACTGGCCAGCGCTTTGCTGATGATCGCGACGGGCTCGGTGTCGTCGCGGTCGTGGGCGCTGAAGTCCCGACCCGTGATCGCTGTGCCGATGGTTTCAAAATAGCCGGGCGTCACCACCTGGTATTGGGATTTTGGTAGGTCGCGGGCTTCGCGCGTCCCGGATTCGTGCTCGAATTCGTAGGCGACATCCCAACCGATGGGACCCTGCAGAGGCCGCACCAATACGGCTCCGGCGGCCTGGACACCCGGCGCTTCGCGCAGGCGCTGCAGCAAGGTGGCATAGAAGTCGTCGCGCTGCTTTTCGTCAACGGAAGGTCCGAGACCTCGAAGCGCCAGGTTCATGGTGACCGTTCCCTCGTTCGCGAAGCCCAGGTCGGTCTGCATCATGGAGCGGTAGGTGCTGACCAGCAGCACGGAAAGCACCAGCAGCGCGACGGTAACGGCAGCTTGCGCAAATACGAAGAGGTTCTGCGCGCGAGCGCCCATGCGGGAGGAACCAGAGCGGTTGCCACCTTCGCGGAGACTACGTTCCAGGCTGGCCCGAATGACAACCATGCCCGGTAATACGGAGCATAAAATGGCAGCGGCAAGGGCAACGGCGGTGGCCAAGGCGAAAGCTTCGGGATGCAGGGCCGCTTGCTCCAAACGTGGGATGTCGGCAGGGGCAACGTATACCAGGGCGCGGATAGCGGCATAAGCGACGGCGAGCCCACCGACAGCCGCGAGTGTTCCGGCGGCAATGCCTTCCAACGTGAATTGCAGTAACAGTTGGAAACGGCTGGCGCCGAGGGCCGCCCGCGTGGCGATTTCCTGTTGGCGAGCCAGCGTGCGTGAAAGGAAAAGGTTCCCTGCCGTGACCGCGGCGGCAAGCAGCAATAGGACGGAAGCCGCCAGCATGACCCAGAGATGCAATCCGGCGGAACCTGTCCAATAGGCAGGCAGAGGGGTCACCACGGCGCGCTGCGTCTGCGAATAGATGCCGGGATGGTCGGTAATCTGCAAATGGAACAGCATCTCCACCTGATTGCGGGCGAGTTCCGCATTGGCTCCCGGACGCAGCCGCGCGATGGCTTGCAGATAGACGGCAGCGCGGTTTGTCATCATGCGTGGGTTGCGTCCCAGCGGCACCCAAAGGTCGACGTCGCGAGGGAAGGCGGCTCCGGGCGCCAGAACGCCGATGATGGTGTGACCTTCCCCGTTTACCCGGATCTGCGTGCCCACTACCGCCGGGTTTGCGCTGAAGTGTTGGCGCCAAAGAGAGTCAGAAAGGACGATGACCGGCGCTGCCCCTTCTGATTCGTCGCGGGCTTCGAAACCACGGCCTAGAACGGGATCGATACCCAGGACGCGGAAGAAATCGTGCGAAACGGGGGCGCTTTCGACCTGAAAGGGCTCAGCTTCACCGATCTGGATCACCTTGCCGTAACCGTAGACGGTGGTTGGCAGCAGGGCGACGAATTGGTATTCGGGAACGTGGGTCTGCAGGTCGGCAAGTTCTGGATAGGCCAGTTCGCCAATGTGCTTCCCTGCCACGGGGTCTGCTTTCCAGATCACCTGGATCGCATCCTGGTTCGGGAAGGGCAAGGGACGCAGCAGCACAGTATCGACGAGCGAATACATGGCCGTGCTCATGCCAATGCCGAGCGCCAGAATGACGATGGCTGACCCATAGGCGCGCCGATGCCGAGCGAAATTTCGGAATGCCAGACGGAAGTGACGGAACATGGTTTCGGCATGACCCTGAGCGCTGGCTTCGTGCACGGATTCCTGCACAGCAGTGAGGTTGCCGATTTTGAGACGGGCGTACCGCGCGGCTTCCTCCGGGGTGTCGCCCAGTTCCAGGCGTTCCTGCCGCAGCGCTTCCATGTGTGCTGCCAGCTCTTCCGGCAGATTCTCGGCGCCACGCTTCCATTGGCGAATACGGGAAAACAGGGACATCTTAGGCAGGCCTCATAACTCGGGTGATGGCATCAACAAGAGCGCACCAACGGGAGTGCTCTGCGGCTATCTGCTGGCGTCCTTCTGCCGTGAGCGCATAGTAGCGGGCGCGCCGGTTGGTCGGCGATACGCGCCATTCGGCTTCCACCAATCCCCGAGCTTCGAGGCGGCGCAGGGCCGGGTACAAAGAACCGTGGTCCACCTGCAGCAGTTCGTCGGAACGCTGCTCAATGCACTTGGCGATCTCGTAACCGTTGGCGGAGTCGGGCAACAGCACCTGCAAAATCATCATGTTGAGCGTCCCTTGCAGGATTTCGAGCCGTTTGGATTCGTCGGAAGGCGTCATCGCAGCTCTTACTATAGCAATCTACCGGTAGACAAACTACCATTGATTCGAATTGCAAACTTGTCCATTTGGCGCGGGGTGAGGACTGCATCGGTCGGCAGGCCGTGCTAGAAGTTATGAGATGAACTCAAGAGCAAGCCTATGGGCGGGTTTCGTGCTGAGTATGCTGCCGTCCCTGCTATTGCTGTTTAGCGGCGTCATGAAGCTGATGGGCGGGCCGCAATTGGCAGAGGGGTTTCAAATGCTGGGGTGGCCGATCCATCTGGCCGTGCCTCTGGGCATTCTGGAGATCGCCGTTACTCTGATTTATCTGTATCCCCGCACAGCGGTACTGGGCGCCATTCTGGTGACCGGTTACTTAGGCGGAGCTGTGGCGACACACGTTCGCATCGGCGATGCCTTCTGGATGCCGGTGCTGCTGGGCGTACTGGTTTGGGGAGGGCTCTTCCTGCGGGATTTGCGCCTACGGGCACTGTTGCCGATCAACCGTTAGGCCTGTTTGACGATGAAGGCAGCTAGGCTTGGCCCTGGTTCCATTCGGGTGTACTGAGCTTCGATTCTAGCCAGAAAGTGCCGAAGGGAAGAACGGAAACCAGCAACGCCATGAAGACTCGCGTGGTTCCCAAATTGCCCCAAAGCGGCAGCAGGGTCGCTAGGTACGCAAGAAAGAGCAATCCGTGAACGGAACCCATAATGCGCACGCCCATCGGCTGGCCCAAGGCGTATTTCAGCGGCATGGAGATGAAGAGCAGCAGCAGAAACGACCAACCTTCCCAATAGGCGACGGTACGGAATAGGCCCATGGGCGTGGTGCTGAACGGCGGTCGGCGGAAATCCAAAAAACAAACTCCTTTGATAGGGGGCGGAAACGGCGCAGTTCGGTTAGCACGCTTGCCCCTCTATCGAAGTGTCACATAGTTGGCCGGGAATCCTGCGTGCAGGACGTATGTCGAGTACGCTAGCTACGCCAAAACCGTCAGCGTCGTCGCCGTCCCCTTGTTTGCAGGGTCGGCTTCGGTACGGATGACGCGATTGTAGAGCGTGTCGCGCTCGAAGGGTTCGCGGCCCGCCTGGGTGATCAGCCGCAGCAGGTCCTGGCGGCGGAGGCTTTGGCTGGTGGTGGCTCCGGCGTCGTGGTAGATACGTTCTTCCACCACCGTACCATCAATGTCGTTTGCGCCGAAGCGCTGGGCGACCTGGGCGATACGTGGGGTCATCATCACCCAATAGGCCTTGATGTGCGGAATGTTATCCAGCATCAGGCGGGCGACGGCGACGTTTTTCAAGTCCTGGAAGCCTGTGGTCACCGGCATGTGCGCCAACGCGGTGTTTTCCGGGTGGAAGGCCAACGGAATGTAGGTAACGAAACCGCCCGTTTCGTCCTGCACTTCGCGCAACCGGACGAGATGGTCGACGCGGTCTTCTTCGCTTTCCAGATGCCCATAGAGCATGGTGCAGTTGGATTTCAGCCCCAACTTGTGGGCTTCCCGCGCTACGTCCAGCCATTCGTTGCCATCAATTTTGTGGTCGCAGATCACGCGGCGGATGCGTTCGCTGAAGATCTCAGCCCCGCCACCCGGCATGGAATCGACGCCTGCAGCAATCAGACGTTCCAGCACCTGCCGATAGCTGAGTTTTTCTCGCTGGGCCCAGTAGGAAATCTCCACCATGGTGAAGGCTTTCACGTGGACCTGCGGAAAACGTGCCTTCAAACCCGTGACCAACTGGCAATACCAGTCGAGGTTGAGCTTGGGGTGTAGGCCGCCGACGATGTGAAATTCGGTGATGGCTTCGCTCCAGCCAAGGCCGGCTTTGTGCCAAGCCTCTTCGAGCGACATCGTATAGGCGTTGGGATCTTTGGCGCGTTTGCCGAAAGCGCAAAGCCGACAGGAGGCCACGCACACATCCGTAGGGTTGATGTGCCGGTTGACGTTGAAGTAGGTGATGTTGCCGTGGAGTCGTTCACGCACCAGGTTCGCCATGTAACCGACTGCCAGCAAATCAGAGCTGCGGTAAAGGGCGAGACCGTCGTCGAAGGAAAGGCGCTCTCCGGCTTCCACCTTGGCAAGCACCGGCTTTAACCGGGAATCTTCAATCTGGACCTGCATCGTTATTTGCGCATCCCTGCGGCGTAGATACACCGCTCGCTGTTATTAGCTTACCTGTTCCACAAGATGTCGGCAGACCAGAAGGCGAAGAACAGAATGCTGACATACCCGTTGGCGGTGAAGAAGGCGGCATTTACCCGGGAAAAATCGTCTGCTCGGACAAGGGATTGTTCCCAGGCGAGCAAGGCGGCCACGGCGGCAACTCCGAGCCAAGCGGCAATACCTAACTGGAACGCGAGCACCAGCCAAACCAGGGTGATAATCATCGCCAGGTGCAGCGCGCGGGAAAGCAGCAGGGCTCCGCCGAGGCCCAGTCGGGCTGGCACGCTGTGCAACCCGGTATCGCGGTCAAATTCGTAATCCTGGCAGGAATAGATGATGTCAAAACCCGCAGTCCAGAAGGTGACGGCAGCCGTCAACAGCAGAATGCGAGGGTCCAGGGACCCGGTGATGGCAATCCAAGCTGCAGCAGGGGCAATTCCCAGACAGAAACCCAGCACCAGGTGTGACATGGACGTGAAGCGCTTGGTGTAGGAATAGAAGAACAGAATGCTGATGGCGACCGGGGAAAGATAGAAACAAAGGTCATTTAGCATCCGCGCGCCCCAGATAAACACCAAGCTGCAGGCGATGGTGAAGCCCCAGGTGAAGCCCCGCCCCAGCAGACCGGCGGGCAGATGCCGAGTGCGCGTACGAGGGTTGCGCGCATCAATGTCTTCATCCAACAGACGATTGAAAGCCATGGCCGCGGAACGCGCCGCCACCATACAGAGGATGATCCAACCGAGCTTGATGCCCAGGCCCGCCGTCGCGAAGGATTCGTGCCGCCAGGCAAGCAGGGCGCCGGTGAGCGCAAATGGCAGCGCAAAGATCGAATGCTCGAAACGGATCATTTCGAGCGTAAGCACGAGTTTACGGAACACAGTGGTGGCCATGGCAGGTTGCGCGACGCCTGTGGGAGGCACCACTATTGTAGTGGATGCGTACCCGATTCCTGCTAATTCCCGTGCTGGTTGCTCTGTGGCTGCTGGCTGGATGTGGGGGCGAACAGAAGCCCGGCTACACCGAGGTGAAGCTGCCGGATGGAACCCGCATTTCCGCGTTGCTACGCATTACGCCGCAGGAGCAGGCCACGGGCATGATGTTCCGCACCTCCCTGCCCAAGGATGAGGGCATGCTCTTCCTGCACACCAACGAAGACAAGCGCAGCTACTGGATGTTCCAGTGCGAAATTCCACTTGATATTATCTGGATGGACCGGCAGAAGCGGATTGTAGAAATGTCGAAGAACACGCCACCCTGCCGGGAGAAAGCCGAGAATTGCCCGAGTTATGGCGGCAAGGAAACCTCTTTGTTCGTGCTGGAACTAGCGGCGGGCATGGCGGATGAGCACGGGCTGCGTGTTGGGGATGCCATTCAGTTCTAACCCTTTGGCGATCTTCCCTCTGTCGCTTGGAAAATCTGATTTTTGAATTGCTTCTGCGTTATGGCGCCCCGGTTCAGTAGCTATCGGGGCCAATGGGTGTTTTGTGCGCACAGAGTGCCAGAGAACATGGGTGGCAGACCCCCAAGTGGTGCCTGCCGGAAGGTTTCTGCATGAATGATCAACAGTTGAAAGATGTGCTGGCCCAGGTGCGCGAAGGAACGCTGAGCGAAGCGGATGCCCTGCGGAAAATCCGCATGTTGCCCTTCGAAGACATGGGCTTCGCCAAGGTCGATCATCACCGCGCCATCCGGCACGGCCTACCCGAAGTGATTTTCGGCGAAGGCAAGACTCCCGAACACTTGGTGCAGATTGCAGGTAAGTTATCTGAGCACAACGCCAACGTGCTGATGACACGCGTCAGCGATGAAGGCATGGCTGCCCTGCTGGAAGCCTTCCCAGACATCGAACTGCTACCCAACAGCCGCGTGGCGCGCTTCTGGCGAGACAAAACCATCCACGGCAAAGGAAAGATTGTGGTGATGGCCGCCGGAACCACGGACATTCCCGTGGCGGAAGAAGCCGCAGCCACCGTGGAAGTGATGGGGACGCTGCCCGAGCGCATCTATGACGTAGGCGTTGCAGGCATCCACCGGCTTTTTGGGAACCTGGAGCAGATCATGGACGCCCGGGCCATCATCTGCTGCGCCGGCATGGAAGGCGCGCTGCCCAGCGTGGTGGGCGGGCTGGTTCCCTGCCCCGTCATCGCCGTACCCACGCCCGTGGGTTATGGAGCCAGTTTTCAAGGGCTTTCGGCCCTGCTGACCATGCTGAATAGTTGCGCTAGCAACGTCACCGTGGTGAACATCGGGAACGGGTTTGGCGCGGGCTACGTCGCAAGTTTGATTAACCGCATCTGAGCCGGAATCTTTCCGGGAAGACAGCGAACACCAGGGCCAATGGGTCTGTCTTGGGTGGAAGCGTCGAATTGACGGAGAATAAGAAGTTGCGAACGAGACGCTTCATCACGAAGAGGTTGGGCGCGGGCGCGCTCGGCCTGGGCAGCGCGGTGCTCAGTTCCCTGCTGACCGGCTGCGGCTATCAGGTGGCGGGCAAGGGCAGCACCCTGCCGACGAAGGCGAAGACCATCGCCATTCCCGCTTTCGACAACCTGACCACGCGTTACCGGCTTACGCAGTGGATGCCCGAAGCCTTGGGCATGGAGTTTCTGCGACGCGCCAAATACACGCTGGTGGAGGACCCCAACGAAGCGGATCTGGTGTTGCGCGGCGCTATTCTGAACCAACAGATTTCCCCCTCCATCATTTCTGACGGCCGGGCCAGCATGGTGCAGGTGAACGTGCGCATGCAGGTGCAGTTGATTGAACGCGAAAGCGGCAAAGTGCTCTATCGCAATGAAAGCATGGAGTTTCGTGGGCAATACGAAATCGCCGTGGACCAGCGGGCCTACTTCGACGAAAGTGATGCCTCCATGGAACGAGTCAGCCAGGACGCCGCACGCACGGTGGTAAGCCGCATTCTGGAAGGGTTCTAGAGGATTTCGCCCCGTGACACCCACCGAATTCCGCAAACGACTGGCCAGCAAGAACATCCCCCCGGTGATTCTCTTCGTGGGACCCGATGCCTATGAGCGGGACATGTGCCGCAAGATGCTGTTGCGCGCGGTGCTGGGCGATGACGAGCAGGATGGCTGCGCCCGGCATGACCTGGACACGATGAGCCTGCCAGACGTGCTGGATGATGCGCGGTCTCTTTCTTTATTCGCACCCACCCGCTTTATCCATGCGACGGGAGCCGAAGCGGCGCTCCCTCGCGGACGAGCGGGCAAAGACGAAGAAACCACTGCCGGCCAAGCCTTAGCTTCTTATCTGGCCCGGCCCACCGAAGGCGCCACGGTTCTGCTGGAATGTGGGCGCTATGAATTTGATAGCGATGACAAGGCCAAGGTGGAGCGGCTGCTGAAGTTTTATTCCTCCGTCCCCTGCATCGTGGAGTTTCCTCGATTTACCGAGGCGGCAGCAACCGCGTTAGGTACGGCACTGGCGGCGCAAAAGGGTTTGAAAATCAGCGAAGAACGCATACGCGCGCTGGTGGAGGCCCTGGGCGCAGACGCTTCCCGCATTGTTACCGAGATCGAAAAGCTGGCGCTTTATCTGGAACCCGGCACAGAAGTGACCGAGGAGCACATTGACGAGTTAGCTCCGGATGCGCGCGCCACCACGGTGTTCCGGCTTGTGGCGGCGTTGGGCGAAGGCAACCGGTTGCAGGCCTTATCACTGCTGGATACGCTGATTCGCCAAAACGAATACCTGCCGCTGGCGTTGAATTTTCTTTCGAGTCAGTTTCGCATGGCGCTGGCTGCACGGGAAGCCGGATTGAAATCGAGCCAGCAGGTGCAGACGCACTTTCAGGGCGCAGGCATGCCGATGTGGAAGTCCCGCGCCGATCAGGTTTACGCGACGGCTACCCAGTTTTCTACGCTACGCCTGCGAAGGGCTCTGCGCCTGATCGCCCATGCGGACCGCGCGCTGCGCGATGCGCGGCCCGATGATCGGGTGGTGATGGAAAATTTCGTATTTCGTCTGACGGCTTAATAAAAATGGACCTCTATCTGGACCAATGCCGTTTGAAGTTCGATACATTGCACGGTAGAGACGCTTGGGACGTCAAGCATTAGAAGGGAGAATTGCGTGATGAATCAGCAAGGGTGGCAGGCCAGATTGCGCGATCGACTGCGCGGGAGTCGCCATGGCCGTACAGGCCGCCAGCGAGGCTTTTCGCTGATCGAGTTGCTGATCGTGATCGCGATCATCCTGATTATCGTGACTATCGCGGTGCCCCGGTTGGGCCGCATCCGCTCTTCGGCAAACGAGATGGCCGCGATTCGGCACATCCAGACCATCCACACGGCGCAAGCAGGGTACTTTTCGCAGTTCGGTAAGTATGCCGAAAGTTTGCAGCAGTTAGGACCGGCCTCTTCAGGCCGGGTGGGCCCGGACGGCGCGGATTTGGTGCCCGAGGATTTGGCCGATGGCGAAAAGGGCGGCTATAAGTATCAGGTGACCAAGGGCGAAATCGGCTACGTGATCACCGCTGAGCCGACGGAATACGGCAACACCGGAAGCCGCACCTTTTATTCGGACCAGACCATGATGATCCGCGAAAACTACGGTCCAGAGCTGGCGACGATTGAAAGTTCGCCGATTCCGTAGAGAGCGTCGCGGACACCAAAACATACAAAAGAAAGGGCCGGATTTCACAGTGATCTGTGAAATCCGGCCCTTTTCGTTATTCCGGCTTCCTTACGGAAAACGCAGCATTCGCTAAGACAGGGTGACCGCGCCGGTGACGCGATCCCAACTGGCCTTGCAGTTGCGGCGGTAGGACAGATTGGCCAAGTGCGCGCCAGCGGCGGCGTAGTGGCCTTCGGTGGCGTTCTCCACGCTCTTCGTGCCATTGCGCAGCGACAGGATGAAGTGTTCGTAGTGGGAAGGACCCGCTTCCACGGCGATTTCCTGTTCCTTCGGACGCTCGGCACGCGGGAACTGCTCCCCGGATGCACCTGGATTCACGCCGTTCTTGCGCAGATATTCGTCGCGCAGCGCCTTCGGCCAGGCGCGACTGCCGTACATCTGGGCTTCGCTGGGGGTAGGCTCCGGGAAGATCATCAGGTTGCGTCCGCGCAGTTCCATGGTGGCCTTGTCGCCCATGATGGTGGGCGGCATGTTGCCTCGGCTGTTGGCCTGATTGACGTACATGTCGATGACGAAGCCTTCTTCGTATTCGAAGATGGAATTCATCACGTCCGGTACGGTGCGGCCATCGTGCCACTTGTAGATGCCACCCTGCGATACGGCGGAAACCGGCGCGTGCACATCCATCACTTCGTGCATGTGGGTCAGCAGGTGGACGAAAAGATCGGTGGCAACGCCGCCCGAATATTCCCACCAGCAGCGCCAGCGGAAGAACACTTCGGCGTCATAAGGGCGTTGGGGGTAATGGCCCAGGAAGCGCGGCCAATCCACCGTTTTGGGGCTGGCATCGGGGGGAATGGGATAGATCCAGGCGCCTTCGGCAGAGTTCCGGTTGTTGGCCATCCGGATCATGTTCACCTTGCCGAGCGCACCATCTTTGATCAGCTGCTTTGCTTTCGCCGTCAACGCGGAGCTCTTTGCCTGGCTGCCCACTTGCAGCAGCTTGCCGGTGTTCTTTTCGGCGCGGATGATGTGCGTGCCTTCGTCCAGGCTCCAGGTAAGCGGCTTTTCGATGTAGACGTGTTTGCCAGCATCCAGAGCATCCAGCACCATGCGGGCATGCAGGTGGTCGGGTGTGGCGATTACCACCGCGTCGATATCCTTACGGTCGAGTACGGTGCGGTAGTCTTTGGTGGTCTCCATCTTGCCGCCCATCATTTCGCGGGCATGCTGCAGATAACCGTCGTAGAGGTCACAGGCAACCACGGGGGTGACACCCGCAATGCCCTTGAACTCGTCCAACACACCGGTCCCTTGCACACCTACGCCAATGTGGCCCAGACGAATGTTATCGTTAGCGCCAACCTTCCGCTGCTGGGCTTGCACCCCAGGAACCAAGGAATAGACGACGGCAGCACCGGTGCTACCGAGGAAACTTCTCCGCAGAATATTGCTCATAAATACCCACCCGTTCAAACTCCCTTCGCTGGGAGCATTTGACGTTTGAAATTTAGTGTATGCGAAAGCAGGCGGCGCAGAGAGACCGTGGGTCGCGGAACGGCTACGCTACGAACAGAAATCGGGCATTTGGCGTGAACTGCGACCGGGAACCGGCAGCAGGAGGCCGCTAGACGACCCACACGTTATAACTCTTTGGCTGAGGTCGGATCTGGAGCCGATGTCGCTTCCGGGGAAGAGGGCCACCGGCAACGTTCCCGCACTTTGTTGGCGGTACGCCAGGTGTTGGCATGGATGTCGACCGTATCTTCAATCTGCAGGGCATAGCCTCCGGCAAGGGTGATGCAAACGGGCGCTTTGTGCTCCAGCGCTCGCTCCAGCACCAAGCGGTCTCGCTCCATCAACCCCTCTTTGCTGAGATTCAGGCCACCGAGCCGGTCTTCGCGGTAGGGGTCAGCGCCCGCCACGTAGAAGATCAGATCGGGCCGGACCAGTTCCAGTGCAGGCACGTAGGCGGCGCGCAATCGGGAAAGATAATCAGCGTCTCCCAAGCCATCTTCCAGATTCACGTCCAGATTGGAAGGTGGTTTTTCCGTCGGGTAGTTGTTCAACTGATGAATGGAGAGTGTGAAGACAGAGCTGTCGTTCGCAAAGATAGCAGCCGTACCGTTGCCTTGATGCACGTCACAATCGACCACCAACACACGGCGAACGAGCCCTTCCCGTTGCAGAACGCGAGCAGCAACGGCGATATCGTTGATGGCGCAAAACCCCTCACCGTGGGCGGCGAAGGCATGATGGAACCCGCCACCAACGTTATAGGCAATGCCGTGTTTCAGGGCCAGCCGCGCTGCCAGAATAGAACCACCCGCTGCCAGCCAGAAGCCTTCCACCATCGGACGGGAATAGGGAATTTCCAGCTTCTGCACTTCCTGGTAGCTGATGGTGGCGCGCTGTAGCTTTTCCAGCCAGCGAGCATCGTGCACCAGACAGAGTTCTTCCTGCGAGGCCGCCGTGGGCTCAATGAAGTCTTCGGGAGTCGCCGAACCTTCAGCCAACAACGCTTCACGGATTAAACGGTACTTGCGCGACGGAAAGACGTGGCGTCCTAGGTGGAGATCGTAGCGGTCGTGAAAAACGAGAGGAACCTTAGCCATACGGAATGGCGGACAAACGCTGCCTGCTTTCCATGATGCCAGAGCCCGGAAGCTGCGCGCCGAAGATAATTTCTGCGCGATGGCCTGCGGTGGGAAATACGATTCGATGCCACGAAAGATATCGGCCGCACATCCAAGGGAGAATGGAGGCCTGCGGGTTGAGGCAACCGGGCCGGATACGGTGGGAACAGGGAGGGAGCAGCGGATGACCGATAAAGACAGCATTCAGGAAAGAAACGCGGCGCTAAAGACGAAACTGCTGGCAAAGCTGCAAGGGGAAACGGCTCCCGGACCGGATTCTGCTCCTGAGGACGCGATCATCAGCCCGGACACGCGCAGGGGGAACCGGATTCCGCCGGGACAAAGCCGCACGAAGAAATGGCCCGTGCTGGATGCCACCGGAACACCTTCGCTGCACCTGCCCAACTGGCGCTTGCGCGTAGGCGGCATGGTGCGTCAACCGCTGGACCTGAGTCTGGATGAGGTATTGGCGCTCCCGCGCATCCGCGTGTTTTCCGATTTCCATTGTGTGACCCGCTGGAGCCGGTTGGGGAACCTTTGGGAAGGCGTTTCGACGCGACACTTGGTGGAAATGGCAGGGGGGCTGCAATCGGGCGCCACCCACGTGGTGGCCCATGCCTATGACCATGGCTGGACAACCAATCTACCCGTGGAAGAGTTTTTGTCCGACGATGCTTTGCTCGCGATCACCCACGACGGCGAAGCCATTGATGCGGACCACGGAGGTCCGGTGCGTTTGATTGTGCCTCGCCTATACGCATGGAAAAGCGCCAAATGGCTGGCGGGTTTGGAGTTTCTGGACCACGACCTGCCCGGCTTCTGGGAAAGTAACGGATATCACATGCTAGGCGACCCGTGGCGGGAGGAACGCTTCGGTGACTGAGCTTCCGCAACCGGATTGTGAACACGGCGGATGTGCCGAATTCGCGCGACGGAGTGCAATTCGGTAGCCTAGAGCTAGAAGTAAGGCCAGCATGTGGCAGCTTCGGACTGTCAGCGAATGAAGGAATCCTCTCCACCCACTGACTCAGCCCTCGCAGCGCGGATCCGACGCCTTCGCCTGTTTCGACGCCGCACCCTGGTGGGTACCCTTGGCACGACGGCGGGTCTGACGGGCGCCGCCTATGCCGTATATCGTTCGGCTCCGGGAATGTGGCGGAACTTCTACGCTGATCTCGGCAGGCCGATCGCCGACCCATCCTTTACGCCGGATCCCACCCAATGGCCCGATAAGGGCCTACACGCCGCCTGGATCGGGCACAGCACCGTTCTGTTGAAGATTGACGGATTCACCGTGCTGACCGACCCGATTTTCAGTGACTATGCCGGCGTACACATGGGCATGGTATCCGTGGGTGTCAAACGGACCACACGGAGCGCCCTGACCCCCGAAACACTGCCCGCCATCGACCTAATTCTGCTCTCTCACGCCCACATGGATCACATGGATCTGCCTTCCCTGCGCGCTTTGGAAGACAGCAAGACCATGGTGGTGACCGCGCGTCATACCTCAGACCTGCTGCGGGTTCCCCGTTACCGGCGGGTGCACGAGTTGGGTTGGAACGAAAGCGTGCAAGTCGGCCCGCTGCAGGTACGCGCCACCGAAGTGCGGCACTGGGGAGCGCGCATGCGTGTCGACACCTATCGGGGCTATAACGGCTACGTCCTGGAATCCGCAAATCATTCCGTGGTGTTTGCCGGGGATACGGCCTACACCGATATCTTTAAGAAGCTGCGCCGCAGCAAACCGCATGACTTGGTGGTGATGCCCATTGGCGCCTATAACCCCTGGATTACCAATCACTGTTCCCCGGAACAGGCTTGGGAAATGGCCCAGGATGCCGGTTGCCGCCTGATGATGCCCGTGCATCACCAGACCTTCCCCCTGAGCAACGAACCGATCCGCGAACCCATCGAACGTTTGCTGGAAGCCGCTTCCGGGAATCTGGATATGGTGGCTTTACAATCTGTTGGTGAAGAAATTCACCTGAGCTAAGCGTCGGACATGGCCCTACGTGGCCTCGCGGGAAACCTCGCTATGAAACCTCCGCGAAAAAGCGGGGCTGACGTGATATTTTGGTGTTTCAAAGCCCCCAAAACCCGGCTCCCGCGCTATACTAAAAAAAGTGCGGTCGCGCCCTTAGCTCAGCTGGATAGAGCGTTTGGCTACGAACCAAAAGGTCGGGAGTTCGAATCTCTCAGGGCGCACCATCTCCCTCCTTGTTTTCCTTTTCCTTAATTTTCACTTCCGTCTAAGTGCACATTCGACTCATGAGCCAGTGTCCGCGATCCCGAGCAGATAGTATCACTGGCTGAGGCATCGTCCTGATCGCGACTGGTTATGAATCGGCGCCTTTCTAACTACTAACTGTCGAATTGTCGGCCTTTGCCAGCACGCCTTCGGTCCCACGCATCCAATAACATCTGAATTGCATTCAGGCCATCCCGGTCCAGCTTTCCACTCGCATGGACGTCCTCCAGCCGTACCCGAAAAGCCTGAGTGTCAATAAGCTCGGTATCCTCGTCTATCTGAGCCACCACAGTAGCTTTAGAGACACGATCACCGAGGCCTCCAAACCCATCCACTCCCATAGACCAGGAGCGTCCAGTGAAAGCCCGAGCAAGTGAGACGAGGCTATCATCTTCAAGAATGCGCTCGCCTGTCCACTCACGAACCTCGGCAGAATCGCCGCTTAGCAGGTCAAGCCAACGGTAGAGGATGTAGGCGAGATCTTGGTGACCAATCAGTGTCCCTTTGGCAGCAGCGGTACGAATGGCCTCTAGCGCATGCTTGCGCAAGGACTCAGTGGCGGACGATTGAACAAGACAATCGTCTTCACGTTTTGATCCTTGCCCCCGCTCCTTCGCGTGGTCGTCGATTGCCGATGAAGAAAAATTTACAAGCCAGCCGAGGGATGCATTCTGAATAGCAGCAACTAGGACATCACTCCGTTCTTTCGGAGTGAAATGTTCGCGCGTGACACGTCTTAGCAACGAGTGATAGAGCAGGCTCGTATCAGCCATCCCGAATAAGCCGCGCTCGGCATCGGCTTCGAGATCGATCTCGTCATGGACCTCGAATAGGGCACCTAGAAATGCAGTCACCTTGTCTTTATCGATACGAGCGGCGTGAGTATTGAGTTCATTCAGATAGACTGGGACCATCGATTTTCCATTGCGGCGAGTGGTTCTCGCGGCCTTTTGCATCGTCGTCTTGATGAAATCAGCATCGTCGGCGCGTCTCGTCATCGTTTCTATGATCTTCGTCGGAAGGGCTTCATCGCTCAGAGTAAGGCGGAAATATGTGTCGAAATGTGCCTCTACGCAGACGCGGCGTTCGGCGTCCCAACGCTTGATCCAATCCTCCCCGTAGCCCATATTTTCGAGCCTTGGAAAAAGACGCTGCAGTGCAATTTTTGCGAGATCATGCCGTAACGAAGGAACGTCATTGAGGAACGGCTTCAATTGCTCATCATGGCTCCGGTTACCATTATGTTGACTGGCGATGCCACAAACGTCTTCTTTTCGGGAACGTATTGCCTGAAACAGTGTGGGCTCATACAGCCGCAACGCTTCCAACGCAATGAAGTCGGCCAAACTCACTTCGCCTGCGACTGCAGGCCATGTCACGCTGATCGCATTTCGATACCTTGCCACGTGCCGAGGGGTCGTCATGTATGGAGCTACGACGTCGTAAAATAGGTTCATTGTGCGAACAATCCTATCCGTTTCGTGATCGCCGCAAATCTGTTGGATTGATGTCAGGACAGCTTGGTTCAAATCTACTTGGAGTGGCATAGGCACCTCAAATCCTGCCTGAACGATCTTCTCCAGAAAGTGAGGGCCTTCCGACGGGAACCGCTCCTGAACCGCCTTTTCAGCCAGGTCGCGGTCGAATACGAGCAGGTAAATGACATTTGGAAGCTGACCGACTGATTTCACTAGTCGAAATATAGCTATGGCTTCATCCGCCGAGAGACGATCAATGTCATCGATCACGACAAGAAAACGACGATCTTCATCGGCGAGAATTTTTGCAAGCTCCCTAAAAGTTTTGTCGAGCGTGTCGCCCTTGGGGAAGAAGGCGCTCAAGAATTTTGATCCGCCCGTGAACAACTGCGTCAGTGGTGCTCCGCTTGCGAGTGTCACCACTGCACCGATGGTCGGACCAGCTTGAAGCAGTCGTTGGGTAATGCTGGGGATGAGGTCTTTCACCTTGTCGCCCAGAGTGGTCCGTAAGGTACCGTGCAGGCTTTGGAGGAAGGCAAGTGCAAGCGCCTCCTCTCCTCGATACCACCAACATCTGAAGTCCGAAACGACGAGTTTGTCGTCGGCGGCCTTTGCGAGTTCTGCTCGGATGAGATTGACAACGCTGCTTTTACCTGCCCCCCACGGCCCATTGAGCGCAATAGTCGTTCCCACCGGCTTGTGCATCCGGGTGATGCTCTTTGCTATCGATTCCGCAAAACCGGCCATGCTATATCGGTCATCGGAGGCTGCTTCGATCGGACTATCATTGAAGTAACTTCGTTTGGAATCGCTCATCGCGCGCCAGAGACCTCGCAACTGTATGTTTTATCAGGAACCAACGTAGCACCAGCAGCGTTGAAACGATCGTTGAATCATTTCCGCTTAGTAGGCATTCTGGTCAGAAAGCATCATTGCCTCGGATCAAAGCTCATACAACGACACCCCGACAGACACGGCAGCTACCTTCTGACGGGGAACTCGCCGTCTGCTGTTAGTGCTGTCAACCAAACCCGCCTTTTCCGACTGTTGTGCGAACCTGTCAGGCAAGTCACCGGTCGGCGTAGCCTCTTGGCGGAGGAACAAGTCCGTCGCTACATAGAACATCTTGAGAGAACACGGTATGATGCGACCGAGTCGACGCATGTATGATGGATTTCTGTCTTATTTTCATTTACTTCCGCAGCGGTTGGTTAGGCCTATTTGGGCGGCTATAGCGTAGGTATGGTTGCTTTCATCACCAGAGTGACGCAATTATCCTCTTCGCCTCTTCCTCTACGCTTGCTGCTCCTTTTGCCTTCGAACTCCCCCTAGTCTTGCTCATCTCCCTTGCGCACACCGGTGCGCAGACATCAATATAAGCTCACCTAATAAACCGCCAATATTCAAAAATCTGCATCAATTGTTTGACTTGTTAAGGCATCGGTTTAGATGATCAAACTTGGCGCGAATGCGCGGCTCGTGTAATCCATGGATCGGGAAGACGGCCTAGGATAGCCCGTTGCCCCTCGAGTATTCGATTCCGAAGCCGCATTGGTTCGTCGTCATGCCCACCGCGTACCCTCCTGGGAATCGCCTTTGCTGTCCAAGCCCCGTTTCTCTAGCCTCACGGGGATATCGCGCTTCAGGGACATAGTGTCCTAAGGCTTTTCGCCATCTGCCTGGCGAAAGTTAATAGATGGAAGCCGTACGTCAGCAAGCATTCCTGGCATGGCATTGTCTGCGTGCACCTGACTCCTTACCGGGAGCGAGCACGATAGGCCGGGAAATGCCAGCGGCGGGAAACTCGTTTCACGGCGTGTGACTCAAATGCCCGGTAGCCCTCCGGCACGGCTCTGCCTGTGGCGAGTAAACCACTTCAGTAAGGAAAGGGATTTGGAATGGGCCAATCCATGCTCGATCAGGCTCTGACGCGCCTTGATGATGCGCGACGGTATCTGGAACTCGATGGCGATGTTCTGGAAAAGCTGAAATACCCCCGGGAAACCACAAAAACACGGCTGTTGATCCGCATGGACGACGGGTCGAGGAAGTCATTTATGGCTTGGCGCTGTCGCTATGACGACACACGAGGCCCAACAAAGGGCGGAATCCGTTTCCACCCCGATTCCACGGTTGACGAGGTGGAAACCCTCGCATTCTGGATGACCTTCAAGTGCGCCGTAATGAATCTGCCCTACGGCGGCGGCAAGGGCGCCGTGCAGGTGGACCCGCGCAAGCTTTCGAAATCGGAACTTGAACGGCTCTCCCGCGCCTACATGCAGGCCTTCTCGCAGATCATTGGACCCGACCGCGATATTCCTGCGCCAGACGTCTATACCAACTCCATGATCATGGGCTGGATGGCGGACGAATACGCCTCCATCGTGGGCAAGGTCTGCCCCGCCGTGATCACCGGCAAGCCGATTTCTCTGGGTGGGTCACTGGGCCGCGATGACGCTACGGCACGCGGTGGCTTCTATCTGCTGCGGCATTTGGAAAACGAATTGGGGGTAAAGCCTGGCGCGACCGTGGCCATTCAAGGCTTCGGCAATGCTGGCAGTTTCATGGCATCCCTGATGGCCTCTGTGGGTTACCGCATCGTGGCGGTGTCTGACTCTCGCGGAGCCATCGTCAATCCGCAGGGTCTGGATGTGGAGGCTCTGATTGCCGCCAAGCGCAACGGGTCTGTATTGGATTTGGCAGGCAGCAACGGCATCACCGCCATTGACGCCAACGATCTGATTGCTGTTGATTGTGACGTGTTGGTTCCGGCGGCGCTGGAAGACATGATCCACAAAGCGAACGCAGACCAGGTGAAAGCGCGCGTGGTCGTGGAGTTGGCCAACGGGCCCATCACACCCGAAGCTGACGCCATTTTGGAAGCCAAAGGTGTGGTGGTGCTTCCCGACATTCTGGCGAATGCAGGCGGCGTGACGGTTTCCTACTTTGAGTGGGTGCAGAACCGCCAAGGCTACTATTGGACGCTCGAGGAGATCCACAACCGGTTGAAGAACTCCATGGAGACCGAAGGCCGCTCCATCTGGAAGCGCGCACAGGAACATGGCATCAGCGTACGCCGCGCCGCCTATGTGCACGCATTGGCTCGGCTGGCCGAGGCGATTGAAGCCCACGGCACGCAGCAGTTCTTTACGTCATAGGCGTAGCAAACCAGAGCAATCCCGTTCTTGTGGTGATTGGGGGAGTGGCGACGAAGCTCGCTGCTCCCCCTTTCTTTTTTAGATAGCCGTTCTACCGCATGCAAACGAGAGGGACCTTAGTTTCACCCGCAACTGGCCTACGAGAATTGCTGGCCTTGGACGAAATCCGCGCTACCATGCCCAGTGTTGCTTCTCCGTTCGGCCGAGCCTTACCGAAGCCCTGACGGGAGAGCGCTAATGGCGGCATGATCGACTTTCAACAGGTGCAGTTCCGCGTTGGGCAGAAAGAGATTCTGCGTGGGCTGGACCTGCGTGTCGACAAAGGCGAAACTTTGGTTCTGTTGGGGCGTAGCGGTTCAGGCAAAACCACCGCGTTGCGCATGGTGAACGCGATGCTGCTTCCCACCGCGGGCGCGGTGCTGGTGGAAGGCCAGCCGACCCACGAAGCAGACCCCGTCGAACTCCGCCGCCGCATCGGCTATGTCATGCAGGACGTTGGCCTGTTCCCGCACTGGACCGTGGCCCGTAATGTAGGCGCGGTTCCCCGCTTGCTCGGCTGGCCCGAAGACCGTATTTGGCGAAGCGTGGAAACCCTGCTGGACGAGGTAGGCCTACCCGCTGACGAATATGCAGAACGGTACCCTTCCACTCTTTCCGGTGGCCAGCGCCAGCGTGTTGGCGTCGCGCGGGCCCTAGCGGCAGAGACAAAACTGCTGCTTCTGGACGAACCTTTCGGCGCGTTGGACCCCATCACCCGGCTGGAGATGCAGGACCTGTTTCTGCGCCTGCGTTCCCGACACGGCATCACCAGCGTTTTCGTTACCCACGACCTGCAGGAAGCCTTCCGCGTCGGCACACGCATCGCCCTGCTGCGTGATGGCCTGCTGGATACGCTGGGTTCCCCGGAAGACTTCCGCCTGTCGGATACGGACGAAGCCCGCGCCTTTCTGCGGACGCTCGCCGCCGATGACACTCCCGCCCATCCTGCACCCACAACCACGCCGCCAGTGGGGGAGGATCTATGAAAATCCCCTGGGTAGAGATGGCTCGGCTGCTGCTGGAACACTTGCAGTTGGTGGGCATGGCCATGTTGATCGCCTGCGCGATCGCCCTACCGCTGGGTGTGGTTGCGGTGCGCTCCGAACGCATACGCCCGTGGGCCCTGGGCTTTGCCAACGTGGTGCAGACCATTCCGTCCCTGGCCGTGCTGGGCTTTCTGATTCCCCTGGCGTATATCGGTGGGGTGGGCCGCCGTTCCGCCGTGGTAGCCCTGGTGCTGTATGCGCTGCTGCCGATTCTGCGGAATACGGTTACCGGCATCCTTTCCGTGGATCCTGCGGTGCGCGCCTCTGCGGTGGCCCTGGGGATGACCGAACGTCAAGTGCTGTGGCAGGTGGAACTGCCGCTGGCCGCGCCCACCATCCTTTCAGGCATCCACATTGCTGCGGTGGCCAGCATCGGGACGGCCACACTGGCGGCGGCAGTCGGCGCGGGTGGCCTGGGCGTGTTGATCTTCCGCGGAATCTCCATGGTGAACAGCACCCTCATTCTGGCGGGGGCAATTCCAGCGGCGCTGTTATCCTTGGTGACAGATAGGCTACTTCGTTGGATAGAAGGCTACTTTCGGCGATATTCTGCGCGCTAGCGCCATTGCTTGCCAGCATTTACGCTGGCTGCGGCGGACCACGCCCAGTGGTGGTGGCTTCGAAGAACTTCACCGAACAACTGGTTCTGGGTGAAGTGCTGGCCCAGCAAGTGGAAGGCTGCACAGGCTTGCCCGTGACCCGCCGCCTGAGCCTGGGCGGCACCATGCTGGCGCACCACGCCCTGCTGAGCGGCGAAGTGGATCTTTACCCGGAATATACCGGAACAGCGCTGATGACCGTGCTGGAAGGCGCGGATACGGAGGCGAAGGCTGTGAGCCAGCCAGCCTCTGTGCTGGAACGACTGCGGGCGGAATACCGCAAGCGCTGGGAAGTCGACTGGCTCAGCCCCCTGGGTTTCGAAAACACCTTCGCCATGGCGGTGCCGGATGAACTGGCCACGCCAAAGGGCATACGCACGCTGACGGACGCGGCACGCAGCGATTTCCCCTGGCGCTTGGGCGTGGGCTACGAATTTGAGCAGCGCCCCGACGGGCTACCTGGCCTGCTGCGTCTGTATCCCTTATCGCTGAGCGGCAACGTGCGCACCATGGACCTGGGTCTGCTGTACCGCGCCATGGAGCAGGGGCAGGTTGATATGGTGGCTGCAAATTCCACCGATGGCATGTTGGATGCCCTGGGCCTGACCGTGCTGGAGGACGACCAGCATTTCTTTCCTCCCTATGAGGCAGCGGTGGTCGTCAGCCAGCACGCCTTGGGACGCCATCCGGGTCTGCTTGCCTGCCTGGATGTACTATCGGGAACCATCAGCGTGGACGCCATGCGCCAGATGAACCGCCGCGCCGATGAAGGTGAAGCCTCCGTTGAAGAGATCGCGCGCGACTTTCTGCGGGAATCTGGATTGGGCGGGCCACTGGAACGACACGTCGGTCGCAACTGGCGCCGGTCTACGCCTCGCTGATTCCCAGGGCTGCCGGTGCTCCTGCATTCGAGCTTCGCCGACTGAATCCGTTGGCGGCACTACTGTCCGATTCCGGCATCAATGTCCGTTCCTGGACGCTGCCGTTCCCTGCCCGGACATCCACGGAAGGTTCCGGCGGCCGTTATCTGGCATTCGAAGCGCCTCAAAGTCCTTGCTACCAGATACTTCTGCGCGGTTGCGGCAACTGGCGAGCAATGTGCATGGTAGAGGGCATGAGCTTGGCCGCAATCTTCCACGATTTCCGCATCGCCCTGCGCAGACTGCGCAAGAGCCCGGGTTATGCTGGCGTTGCCCTGCTGACCCTGGCACTCGGGATCGGCGCAAATACCATGATGTTCAGCATTGTGGATTCAGTGTTTCTGCGGCCGCTCCCCTATCAGAATCCGGATCGTCTGGCCGTGATCTTCGGGTCGGCGGAAAAGGGATCGCAGCAACTACCGCAGTCCCCGGCCAACTATCTGGACCTGTGCGAACAGACCAAGTCTTACACCGATATCGCCGCGGCGCAGTCCTGGGCCCCGACGCTGGGTGGTGAACAGCAGCCGGAGAAGATCAAAGGATTGCGAGCCACTGCCAACCTCTTCACGGTGTTGGGCGTGCAGCCGATAGCCGGACGTCCCTTTCTGGCAGCGGATGGAGAGTTGGGGGCCGCCCCCGTGGTGCTGATCGGCGACGGCTTGGCGAAACGTCTGGGTGGGACCGCAGCCGTCATCGGCAAGCCCCTACGTTTGGATGGCGTGGATAGCACGGTGATCGGCGTGTTGCCGGAAAGCTTTGTGTTCCCCACCTTCTGGTCCCCCAATGCGCAGGTGTTTACGCCACTGCAATGGGATGCCGCCACGCGCGGCAATCGACGCCTCAGTACCTTGCGCATCTTCGGTCGCCTAAAGGATGGTGTGTCCCTGGAAAGCGCGCAGGAAGAAGCCCGCACGCTCTACGCCCGGCTTGCCGCCGCGTACCCACTTTCGAATGCCGGACTTTCGGCACGCGTGGAATCGTTGGCCACTGTATCTGGTGGAAGCATTCATCCCACCGTGCTTAGTCTTTTCGGAGCCGTAGCAATTCTACTGCTGGTGGCCTGCGCCAATTTGGCCGGACTGCTGATCACCCGAGCCGCGGAACGCCGTCATGAAACCGCCGTGCGCATCGCCCTGGGGGCTGGGGCGTTCCGCATGGGCTCCACGCTGGCTGCGGAAGGCTTGGTGCTGGTGGCTATGGGCTGCGTCGCCGGGGTCTTCTTCGCCTTCGGTGGGCTCGACATTGTATCCACGCTGATTCCGACATCCGCGCTCGAAACCATCTACGGTGCTGGCTCCATTCAACTGAACGTCGCCGCATTCGGGTTCACCGCACTCCTGGGCGTCGTAGCCGCCACCCTTTTCGGCGTGCTTCCCGCGGTCGCAACAGTTTGGAGCACGATGGCCCAGGCTCTGCGGCAACGGGGCGGCACCGACGAACGTTACATGGACTGGCTCCGCAACGGTCTGGTCATTGGCCAGTGCGCGGCAGCCTTTACGCTGGTAGTCTTCAGCGGATTGCTTGCCCTTAGCTTCACGAACTTCACCAAAGTGAACGCCGGTTTCGACGCAGACCACGTGTTGTCTTTCGTGGCGCCCGTCACCGGCAGCACGCAGGCCCAACCAGGGCGCAAGGCAGTCTTCTACCGGGAACTGATAGAACGTCTACAGGCCTTGCCCGGCGTGGAAGCCGCTAGCGCGGTGAACCATGTTCCCTTGTTGGGCGATGTGTGGGGCACTTCATTTCTTGCCGCCGACCTGCCTACGCCGGAAGCGGGCCAAGTTCCCAATGCCGCCTACCGCGTCGCCATGCCGGGCTACCTACACGCCTTAGGATCGAAGCTGAGCGCTGGCCGCGATTTCAGCGACGCCGACCGCCAGGATTCCGCCCAGGTGGTGATCGTCAACGAAGCCCTCGCCCAGCGCCTTTGGCCGAACGAATCCGCCATCGGCAAACGCATTCGCTTGGGCGGCCTCGACTCCGATGACCCCTGGCGCGAAGTCATCGGCATCGCCCAAAACATGCAGCAACGCGACTGGAGCACCCAGCAGGGTGACGAACTCTACATTCCTTTCATACAAGACCGCAGCTTCCGCGAAGGTGACCGGCCTCAATACGCCATGTCCTTTGTGATCCGGACGCACAATGACCCCACCTCGTTGGCTCCGCTGGTCCGGCAGACCGTCTGGGGCCTAGCTCCCGACGTGCCGGTCGCGAACCTTGCCTTGTTGCGTGAAGGCGTAGACAACGCCTTCTGGCGACCGCGCTTGGCAACGTCCGTTGGCCTGGGGCTGGCGCTGCTGGCGACACTGCTATCCGCGATCGGCGTCTATGGCGTGCTGACGCAATGGGTGACCCGACAGCAGCGCGCGATTGGCATCCGCATGGCGCTCGGCGAATCGCCCAACGCCGTGTTGCAAAAACTACTACTACGTGGCGCAACCTTTGCCCTTATCGGCGTGCTGTTGGGCTTACCCGTAGCTCTGCTGACCGGCAGCTTGGCCGAGGCTCTACTGGAAGGCGTCCGTCCCCACGACATCGCCACCTTGGGCGTCGCCGCCATGTTCCTACTGGTATTGGGTGTAGTCTCCGGCTGGCTACCCGCAAGACGCGCCGCAGGCATCGATCCGGCGGAGGCGCTACGAGGAGATTAGTCGATCCCGTGGGAGAACCGTACCGCACAGTCTACGTATTCATCGATGCGATAAAGGCATCGGCTTCCTGAATCGAGGCTTCGAGATCAGTCATTAGCTTCGTTACCTCTTTGTCGATCTCGACCGTGGTTCCCTTCAACGATTGGATCGCCCGTGCGTTCAGATTGTGCTTCAGGAAAAGCACCTGATCCCGGAAGGCTGCCAGCACGGGCTCCATGCGCTTCTCAGCCAGCCGCATCTTCTTCAGCAACGCCGCGTATCGGGTGCGAGTGTCTTGCAACAGCGTGCGACTCTTGGACTTCAGGGATCGGTCCTGGATGTCGGCGATTTCTTTCTCCCACTCCGCGAACATATCGCCGGCTACCTTCTCGATGGAATCGATGCGTTTGGTTACGTCTTTTGCTCGAGACTCCGCGTCTTCCAATTCGCCGTTCAGCTTCTTATAGGTCTTTTCCAGATCGCCGCCGTCAAAGCCGGTGAGGGCCTGGAAGGCTTCCAGCGTGGTCTTGAATTGTTCCTTCGCTTCCTCCTGATCTTTACGGACTTCCTTCACCCGGCCAACCAGGATGTCCCGCTTTTCTTTACCGAGCTTTTCCATGGATCGGTAGTACAAGCTTGTACAGGAGGTGAACGATAGGAGTACGATGATTCCCAGAGGCAGTAGACGGCGCGTGCGCAGCATGCGTTCAGTGTAGCGAAGGCTGGCTTTGCCAACTCAGTCGAAAGATGTCAGCCCACCAGCAACGGCACATCCAGTTCCACATTGGCGCCTTCGCGCAGCATATGCATGGTGGGCAGCTCGCCGTCGCCGTAGCCTTTCAGTTGTAACAGTCGAAGGCCTACGGTTCCTTCGGTCACCGTCAGTTGCACACGGGCCCACTTGCCATCCAGCGAAATGCGGCAGGCGCCGTAGGCGTAGCCCGTCGACCAGAAATGTCTGCCGTTTTTAGCGGCAAATTTCATGGTGTGCGTTACCGCCGAGTAGTGGAAGCCGGTAAGCGCCGGGATTGCAGCCCAGGCTGCCATGGCTCGCGCATAGTGGTGACCGCATTCCGCTTCATCAAAGGGACTTCGCTTGCGGCCATCATAGCGGTCCCGTATGTTCTCAATGCAGGCTAGGCCTTCGGACGTCATGCCCTCCTGTAGCATGCCTACTGCTGCTGTGTACTCGAAACCAGTCATCACTTCGCTCCAGTAGGGGAACGGTTGAGACGGACGGTCTTTCGGATACGACGCCATCAGCAGCACTTTTTCGTTCCCCAAGGCGAAGGAACGCATGGAGTTGAAGTGGCCGTCCAGGGTCTCCCGATAGTTGTACTTCAGGATGGCTCGCAGTGTGGCTTCGATATGTTTTGGGTCCGCCAGATAACCTAGGCCGCAAAGGTGCGCCATGTACTGGCCGACGAGTTGATCCACCAGGCAACCCGCGGCCAATTGAAACTCAGGATGCGTGGGGTCTTTGGCTCCCATGCCCACCAGCAATTTCGGCGAGACCTGTGAAGCGTCGGTCGGGGGCTGGACGATTTGGATGTAGTATTCGCCGTTGAAGAGATGCTGATCCATCCAGGAGCGGCCTCCTTCGTAGAGACTGTAGCAGGTGGCGGCGAATTCGCTCTCCCCCAGATAACGGGCCATCTCTTCAGTGGCCCGCAGCGCGCCCAAATACCAGAAGCCCATCTGCGGATTTGGCCCGTAGTATTCCACGTCCATGGTGTTGTGCTGGGCGCCTTCCATGACGCCGTCTTTGTTGGCGTCCCAGCCGCCGGGAATCCAACAAAATTCGAGTGAACGACGAACCGCGGGCCAAAGCTGGCGAAGCGCAGCATCGTTACCGGAAAGATGCCAATCGCGATAGACCTTCATGATGCAGCCCATCTGCCCATCGGCTGCGGCTCTGCCAAATTGCTGCGCACGCTGTAGGGGAAGGTGCACACGGAAGGACATCAGACCCGCGGAATCCGTGGCGTGGCCGAACTCCACTTCGCGCATGCTCCATGCGATGTCACCGAATAGAAAGGCTGTGGTCTGTTCGTAGTTCCAAACGTGCGTGCAGGAGCCGTGACAGCAGCCTTTGGAATCGGCCGTTCCTTCCCATCCGTAGAAGATGCCATCGGGGGTACGGAATGAAGTCTGCGTGACCAGCGTGCTGGCGTTGAACAGCGCCGCTTCCTTCACGACTGCGGGCAGCGAGGATTGGAGGAACTCCGAGACAAACCTAACTGTTCGCTTTTCGAGAGAGGCGAACTGGGAGGCAACCTTGCGAGCTGCTTCCCAGGCATCGGTGGCAGGGGTGGTGTAGTAGTTGCCGATGCGGTCTTCATCCGTACGTTTTTCTTCCGGCACGTTCCAGCAGTAGCGGTTGGGGAAGTGCCAGGCAACCAGGAACGAAAATTCGGTGGAAGCGCCGGGCTCCAGTTCCCGAGGCTCGGCGGCGACGGAGGCGACCGGGGCATTCTCCTGGTGGTCCGGACGATCATCCAGTCTGCCGTCAGCGAGAAGATCGTCCCAGAAATCGAGAATGGCGCCGCCCCATTGGTCACGGGTCCAGTGCAAGCGATAGGATGGAGCGACCGGATCGATCAGACACAACGCGAGGTTTCCCCACGCTTCCGCCTTGGGGTCGACGCCGGTGGAATCCAGAAAGACTCCCCCCAGCCCATCCGTACTGCGCCAGGTATTGCGGTTCTGCTTGGCTCCGGTCGGGTAGCGAGCCCCTTTCCAATCCCGTTCAGTCTCCCAGCCATCCATGCCGATAAAGTTGGGCAGCGTGCCACACACGGAGACACGCATCGCCTTGGAGGAGCGGTTGGTGATGCGATAGCGCAGGGACACGACGGGAAATCCGCTGGACTCTGCATCTGTTGGAATGAAGGGGCTGAAGGCGCGGAGCGACACGGAAAGTGCGCTTCCGGGATCCGAGAGTTCCAAGCGTCCCAGGGGCCAGGCGGCGTAGAAGTCAGCTTTTTCAAATCGGGGCAACTGGTGGGTGGGGTCCTGACTGCCGTGGCTGCCTTCGTAGGCTTCCAGGGGTAGAGGACCTTCCAACACACGCGTCTCTTTCCGTTCACCGTTGTCGCACCACAGGGCAAAGAAGGGAGCTCCTCCGGATACCTGGGGCGTGAAACCTTTGGCGGGGCGGTTGGCAACTTCCCAATCGCGAAGGGCTCCGTTGCCCTTCAGCGAAATACTGCCTGCGCCAACACCCCCCAACGGCATGGCAACGCGGTCGATGTGTTCCGCATCGTAGTGACGGAGCGTGGGCCAGGTTGGGTCCGCCATTATTGTCTGGGTACTACCAGAAGCCGATGCCGTTTGCGGTTGATTCACTTGGGCGGAAGCTGGTTGAAAGACTGCGGCAACCGTCGCGCTGACGCCGGCCAAACGGAAGAAGCTGCGCCGATCCACCACAGGAGAGCAGCAGTCGCTGGAATCGCAGCAACCCGAATCGGCAGGAGCCAAAGAAAAGGGATTGGGGGGAGCGGACTTACTGGAATCGCGCATGGGTGCATCGTAGCGCAGTGCGGGGACGGCGAGAAGTCCCAGGAGAATGGTAGTCGTGCGGAATGGGCAGTCGATATTCACACTCCTTTCTCCTGGTCCCATTCGCTTCTGGCTGGCTGTTTCCATATAATGGCCGTTTTGTCATGACCAAATACCGTTGGCTGATGCTCTCCCTACTTTTCGCGGCGACCACCGTGAACTACCTGGACCGGATTGTGCTTGGAGTTGTGCTGCCCGACATTCGCAACGACTTCCATATCTCCAATCAGGACTATGGGTACATCACCTCGGCTTTCCAGTTCGCCTACATGATTGGGTTCATCATCGCGGGCTGGGCGATTGATCGGGTTGGCACGCGCGTGGGTTATGCCATCTCTATCGGTTGGTGGAGCATCGCTGCCATGCTGCATGGTTTGGCGACGGGTCCGCTTTCGTTGTCCGTTTGGCGCGCCGTGCTTGGTCTTGGCGAAGCGGGCAATTTCCCTTCAGCCATCAAAGCGGTTGCCGAATGGTTTCCCAAGAAGGACCGCGCCTTCGCGACGGGCATCTTCAATGCGGGCAGCAACGTCGCTTCGATGATCGGCCCTCCGCTGTTTGCCTGGATGGTGATTCACTTTGGTTGGCGTACCTGCTTCTATATCACCGGCGGCGTCGGACTGCTCTGGCTGGTGATCTGGTATGCGCTCTATCGCGTCCCCACCGAGCACAAGGGCGTCAACCAGGAGGAGTTGGCATACATCCACAGTGACCCGGAATCGCAAACCGCCCATGAGCCAAAGATTGGGTGGAGCCAGGCGCTTGGTTATCGAGAAACCTGGGGCTTTGCCTTCGCCAAATTCTTCTCAGATCCCGTGTGGTGGTTCTATCTCTATTGGTTGCCTCCTTATCTCTATGACGTGCGCAAGTTCAACATCACCGAGGTGGGCTGGACCTTGCCGGTCATTTACCTGATGGCTGATTTCGGGAGCGTCTTCGGCGGATGGTTCTCTGGCTATCTGATTCGCCGTGGCGTTCCGAATGGCCGCGCCCGCAAGACAGCCATGCTGCTGATGGCATTGTGCATGCCGATCGCGGCGCTATCTGCGTTTACCGATAACGCACTGATTGCGATTGCGTTGGTAAGTCTGGCGACCGCCGCCCATCAAGGCTGGTCGGCCAACCTGTACACCACCACATCCGACGTGTTCCCGAAGAATGCCGTGGCTTCGGTGACGGGCTTCGGCGGCAGCTTGGGCGCCTTCGGCGGCGTACTCTTCACCGGTCTGCTGCCCGGCTATATCGTGCACCACTTCGGGTATCCCCCCATGTTCATCATCATGGGCGCGTTCCACCTGACAGGCTTCGTGCTACTGCACTACCTGATGGGCGAGATGAAGCCGATTGCGATTGGGCGGAAGTAGAGTAAACCACGGGCGATTTGCGAGGGGAATGCCGCTACAAACGTTCGAGCCGACCTTTGCGGCGGACGATGTTTTTGTAGTCCCACTGGATGTCGCGGGCCTTTGCTAACCATCGAGTGAGATCTTCCGTGGAGACTTGGGTAACATCGGTATAGCGGGCCTCCGCTGCCGGGAACTTGCCCACTTTGACAAGGCTGGGTTCGTCGAAGGAGTCACCGCTCCAGAAGAGGAGTCGGATGCAGCCCTTCAGCCTGCTGTAGCCAACGATGGGGTTACCCTCGAGAAACCAGACTGGATGGGCGTGCCAGATTTTGCTTTCGGCATCCGCCAGATGACGCTCGATTTCCGTCGCCAGAAGAGTGCAAATTTCCTGGTCTGCAGGGGACTGGTTTTGGTTGTAGGTTGCGATGTCTGGATGCATGGTGGCTGCGCCTGGCGGCGTGGGACTACTATGTCCGCAATATTCGGGATTATACAATTTGCGGGTTCTTCGGAACGAGGCCGGCACTCCGCACCACTTTCGACATGGCGTTCAACGGATTCTGCCAATCGCTTGCATATCATGGTTCGGGAGGTTGCGAAATTGCCTCGCGACGCCAAGAGCCATGTTGCTACGTAGTTCGTGGCTTCGTCAGAAGTGCCTACGGCAATGCCGCGTTCGCTTGCCTCTCCGAGTTCGGTCGTGTGTGAGTGGTGACTTTAGATGCGTTACAAGCTCCGACCCCAGATTTCTTCCGAAGTTTTACGCTGACCCTATCCTGTTGCCTTTGCCTTCCGCGAATCTCTTCCGTCTAGGTAGCCAAGCCAGCTATCCTCGTGTTGGACCAGCCCATGCAAGTTTGCATCGGTGAGGATGCCTCGGATGGCAGCTAACAGCAAAAACAGTGCCGCCGAGTGTAAGATTGCGCGATACGGAAGGTGAGAATGGCCTTCACCACAATAGATTTCTTCACCCGTTGTTGAACGGAGCGCAAATTTCTCCCGGAAACGTATTGGGATGTCGTTCCCATGAGCTATTTTGCTTCGAAACTTATATAGGTCCTCAGCAATATCACCAACTTTTATGGAAGGTTGTTCGCCGAGGAACTTACCCCTTCCAAAAACATACGACTCCGGTCCTAGAAGCCGACATAAACGCGATACGAACAGCTTGCTGTTCTTGGGCATGAGTAGCGAATCTAGGCCCATGGTCCACAGGAGGGTGGCAAGATGCGGCTCCCGGGCCTGAAGACCGTGTTCCAACAATCTGACGGGATTGATCAGGCGCGTTAGCGCAACTTCTGAGCATTTCCGGAACCTTGTGAATGCCGCACTGAGTTCTCCAAGATCGGGCGATCCAAAGTCATTGACATTCACTCGAATCGGCACCTGCACAAACTTTGGAAGCGACGAGATGAGCTCCGGGCTGCCTGTCTGTCCACTGGGAAGAAACAACATCAGATCTAAATGTAGCCTAGGTCGAAATACCAACATTACACTGATCAAGTCTCGAATCTGTTGCTCTGCCTCCTCGTAGGCCTTGAATTGTCGACCTGCCTCCCCCAGAAAGGTGTAGTGGATCCAAAGTTCGGAATTGAGCAATTCTCGGCAATGGGCCGGCGATAGGTAATAGTGGTTGGTAAGATCCATCCGATCGGCAATTTTCAGACGCCTGATTGAGAGACCTTCCTCTATCTCACCTTCAGACCACCCTGTGTCTTTTAGTGGGAAAAAACACTGTAATTTTTGTTGGGGCCAGTTTGAATCTGGGTGCATTTAGTGAATCCTTCTGTAAACCTATAAAATTCTGACCTAATTTTTCTTTGGCATAATTACCAAAGGAAAAGAATGAACGTCCCTCTAGTGTCTGATACTATTCAAATTTAAACTACTTTATTCTTCAAATCCTTCGAGCCAATCCGAATCATCAATTGGTTTTGTATCTCTGCTCTCTATAAATGCCCGCCCTTCTCGTTTATTCTCGAGATCAATGATACCCCGCATGCCACCCCATACGAGGACACCGCACTTCCTTCCGTCCCTGGACCAGATCACGCCTATGTCCGTTTCCTGAACCCCTAGTTGAACAGAGTTATTATATATTTGGAGATGTTGAACAATTTTTCTATTTCTTCTATCCGACACATAAAGACATCCAGTTTCCCCATCGTCCTCAAAGAATCCGATATAGCCCTCAGGGCCCGAAGTATCGCTTACAAAAATTCCAACTTCGTCATCTTCACATTCTTCTTGATTGCTCATCTTCCTTTCCTTTCGATTTTCAGTTTGCTACTTCCGGTACTCACTCATCTCTAACGTAGGTGGAGATCTCTCTTCGACTGACCCGCACGGTTGTAACACCCTTTCAGTGCTTGTTCCTGTGAGAGACGGCAACCGCGGTTCTGGCGGTCCGTTGGACCTCTATGTAGTTCTCTGGCATCACGGCTAGGCCTCTCTCGACGCAGTCTTTGGGATTTCTAGGCTGTTGCCTAAACGGTCTCGCGGCGGCCGCGACTCGAGAGAGTCCGAAATACGCTCTGTCCGCAGTCTCCTCGTCACTCGATGTTTCTATGCTACGGCTTTCGCTTCCGATGTAAGTAGCGATTTGGATGCGCGTACGGCGGACGACGAAACGAAGCCAGCTCGTGGTGTCTGCTGTTCCTGTTTGTGGACGCCGGGTGTCGTTTCGATAGGCCTCAGCTCTTGGCTTTCCCTTGCTGTGTTCGTCTGCAGATCTTCCTGTTTTTGCTGTTGCGCGGTTTGTTTGTACGCTTCGCGATCCTGGAGCATTGCTGCTCGTTCTTTCGCGAGTGTCTGGCGTTCTTCGCGGTTGCGATCCAGGCGGGCCTGGTCGAATTCGCGAAGGGCTTGCTGGTGACGGCGGTCCCAGGGGCGGCGGTAGCGGTAGAGGAGGTCCAAAGAAGTCAGCGCGGGAGAGATGGGTTCACCGGGGCCGGTGATGCAGTGGAAGCCGAGGGCTTCGCCGGGGGATTGGGATTCGTTTGACAGGCAGGTGTCGAGAAGGGCCAGTTCCGCTTCGTCGAAACGACGAAGCGCCCAGCGGCAGTGGGCGATGTCGACAGCTGCCAGGTGTTCGCGCGGGCTCTTCGGATCGTAGATGGTGATGATTTCGTCTTCGAACGCGGCATACTCCGCAGGGTCTTCGCTGGCTAGAATCTGGTGCGTCGCGACGGTGAAGCTGTGTTTGCGTGCGTTCTGCGACGAGACGGCTTTCCCTTCCGGAGTACGTGGTCCCGTGGAGTGGCGAGCGTTGTCTCGGTTGCGCGCGGTGATGGCGGCTGTGGATACGGGCATGTCAGTGACCTCGCGCCATTGTACGGATAGGGCGGGTCTTGCTTGGGGAGGAGAGAGCGGAAAGTTATTCACGATAGACCAGTTAGCGATTTGGGAATCGTGGAAATGCCTGGACGGTTTGGTGTGGGATATGGAAGGGACCGCTGTTTGGACACGGAATCCGCTTGTGTCGCCCTTTCAGAGCTTGTTCTTGCTGGCGGGAGCCACGGGTTCCGCTACTGTTAGTCGCTCCACCCATGGCAACATGACTCTGTCGCCCCGCTGGGGCTTTCGGATTTCGGTCGGTGGTGACCTTGCGCGGTGCTTTTGGAGGCTGCGCGGTGGGTATGCAGTTGCCGCGCGGCGGGCGTGACTTATGAGCTGATCAACATCTGGTCCAGATCGATGCGTAGTCTGAATTGGGATCTTGTCGTCCCGCCGGTACCCCGGCGGAGAGGGATTGAGGGATTGGGTTTGTACCCCGCCCTAAAGGACGGGGCTATGCTATGGCCTCCGCTGCCGCGGCGGCTGGCGCCATGCGGAGTGCCCCCCGCTCCAAATGTATTGACACCGAACGTGGTGGCACCAAACGTCGTGACACCACACGTAGTGGCAGCACAGGTAGTGGCGCCAAGTGTAGTGGCACGATGGCGTAGTAGCGCCATCTCATAGTACTGCGGGCGCGTAGTGGCTCTATGGCGCATGACGCGGCAATCCCTGACACCCTGACCGTTAGACCATCGTTTGTCAAAGAGTTGGGCCCATGGGCGGAACGAAATTGTCGGCAGCCGGGAGCAGCCCGTCCTCCGAAAGCCTTTCGCTCCAAGGCGGTACAATAGAGACTTACCCGTCACCTTACACCCCTCCGGTGCGCGCTGCCGGGCACACCACCCATGTCTGAACCGAAGTTCCTGAAAGCCGATACGCTTGTTCCGTTTCCTGAAGTGGAATCGCAGATTCTCGAGTTCTGGAAACGGCAGAGCATTTTCGAAAAGAGCCTGGAGGCTCGCAAAGACGGTACGCCCTTCGTGTTTTACGAAGGACCGCCGACTGCCAATGGCCTGCCCCACAACGGCCACGTGCTGACGCGCGTGATTAAGGACCTGTTTCCCCGCTACCGCACCATGCGTGGTTACTATGTGCCGCGCAAGGCGGGCTGGGATACGCACGGCCTGCCCGTTGAGGTGGAGGTCGAAAAGGAACTGGGCATTCACGGCAAGGCCGCCATTGAAGAATATGGCGTGGAGGCCTTCGTAAAGCGTTGTATCGAAAGCGTTTTCCGCTATACCAATGAGTGGGAACGCCTAACCGAGCGTATCGGCTTCTGGGTGAACCTGGACGAAGCATACGTTACCTTCCACAAGAGCTATATAGAGAGTGTGTGGTGGGCGCTGAGTGAGCTGTTCAAGAGCGGCTTGCTGTATCGCGGCCACAAGGTGATTTGGTGGTGGCCCCAGGGTGGGACGGCGCTTTCCTCGGCTGAGGTCGGCCTGAACTACAAGACCGTCGATGACCCATCGGTGTATGTGGCGTTTCCGTTTACGGATGACCCGGAATCGGCGCTGCTGATTTGGACCACCACGCCTTGGACGCTGCCGTCGAACATGTACGCGGCTGTGGGCCCGGACGTGGACTACGTGGAAGTGCAGACCCCGACTCGCCGGTTGATTCTGGCGAAAGCGTTGCGGGAGCAGGTCGCCGAGAAGGTGGGCGAAGAGTGGCCGGTGTTGCGCGAGCTGAAGGGCAAGGAATTGCTGGGCCGCACCTATGTGCCTCCGTTTGATAACTACTACTCGCAGTATGGCCAATCGACGGTGGAGTTGGCGGCTGGCGGCACGGCTCCGCTGTATTGGAAGGTGATGCCCGCGGACTTCGTGGAACTCGATTCCGGTACGGGCATTGTGCACATCGCCTCTGCCTTTGGTGAGGTTGACCATGATCTGCACCGTGCGCTGGTGCAGACGTACAAAGATCCGCTGAGCGTACCTTTGCTCTGCAGCGTTGCGCCTGACGGGACGATGAACGACGACCTGCCGCAGTATAAGGGCGTGTGGGTGAAAGAAGCCGACAAGGGGCTGATTCACGACCTGCGGGAACGCGGCGTGCTGGTGCATCGCGAGACCTATCGTCACGAATATCCGTATTGCTGGCGTGCGGACGATGATCCGCTGATCCAGATGGCGCGGCCGACCTGGTTCATTCGCACGACGGCTCTGCTGGATAAAGCCAAGGCCAACAATCAGGCGTTCCACTGGCTGCCGGAACACATCAAAGATGGCCGCTTTGGCGACTTCCTGAACCACAACGTGGATTGGGCGCTTTCCCGCGAACGGTATTGGGGCACTCCGCTGAACGTGTGGGTGAACGATGTGAGCGGGAACATGATGGCTCCTTCGAGCGTGAAGGAAATTCTGAGCTACAACCCGCAGGCCTTTGCCCATTGGGATGAAGCCAAGGCTGCTGACCCGAGCCTTTCCGACCACCTGATGGTGCATAAGCCGTGGATCGACAAGGTGACCTTCACGGTTCCGGGCGAAGATGGCACCTATCGTCGCGTGACGGAAGTGATCGATTGCTGGTTTGATTCGGGGGCCATGCCCTTCGCGCAGTGGGGCTATCCGCACCAGGGCGAGGAAGAGTTCAAGCGCGCCTTCCCGGCGGATTTCATCAGTGAAGCCATTGACCAGACGCGCGGCTGGTTCTATTCCCAGATGATGATTGCGACGCTGGTTTTCCAGAAGGAGACGCAGGAGCGCCTGGGCCTGGAACCGAAGGAGTATCCTCTGCCCTTCAAGACCTGTATCGTGCTGGGTCACGTGACGGACGCCGAGGGCAAGAAGGAATCGAAATCGAAGGGCAACTACACGCCGCCGGAAGTGATTCTGGAACGCGTGGCCATGGATTTCGCGGTGGTCGACCCCGCTGTTGCTGGCCTTGAAGCCGAACCGGGTGTGGCGCTGGTTGCCAAGGAAGACATGGAAGGGCTGGACCTGAACCCGGGCGCGACCGTGCGCCTGAGTTGTGGGGCCGCCGATGGACAGTTCCTGGACGTGGTGCTGAAGCCTTCCAAAAAACTGCCGCGCCGTGTGGTGGTGATTGATGCGGCAACGCACAAGGCACTAAACGCGATTCCGAATGCGAAGGGCTTGCGTGTGATGCCGGTGGAAGTTCCCCGGCTGCCGAAGGCCGAACGCATTCTGGTGGAGAACGCCACCGTGCCTGCTCCAGGCGCAGATGCGTTCCGCTGGTTCTTTTTGGCTTCGAATCCGCCATGGAATTCCACACGCCACAGCTTGAGCAACGTACGCGGTTTGCAGAAAGAATTTCCGCTGAAGCTGCGCAACGTGTATTCGTTCTTTACGATTTACGCGAACATTGACGGCTTCGATCCGAAGACGCAGCAGGGCCGTCCGGTGGCCGAACGTGCGCTGCTGGATCGCTGGATTCTCTCGGAACTGGCACGGGTGACCGAGACCGTGACGCGGTTGATGGACAACTACGCCTCTTATGAAGCGACGCTGGAGTTGTCGGAGTTTGTCGATGGCCTATCCAACTGGTGGCTGCGCCGCAGCCGCGACCGTTTCTGGGCAGCCGAGATGGACGAATCGAAGCTGGATGCTTACGATACGCTCTATACCTGCCTAACAACGCTGATTCAGTTGGCGGCTCCGTTTGTGCCGTTCCAAAGCGAAGAGCTTTACCAGAACCTGGTGGCTCGCGCCTTTGGCTCGGAGAAGCCGGAAAGCGTGCACTTGTGCGACTATCCGACGGCGAATGTTTCCTGGATCGACCAGGCGCTGTTGGAAGAGATGCGTGTGGTGCGCAACATCGTGTCCTTGGGACTACGTGTGCGCAATGACCACAAGTTGAAGGTACGCCAACCGCTGGCGGAAGCGCAGGTTGTCGTGGCCAGCCCTTCACTGCGCGAACGCGTGGCGGCCTACGCCAGCATCATCGCCGATGAACTGAACGTGAAAGATGTTCACTTCGTGGAGAGTGCTGACGAATTCGTGCACTACAAAGCGAAGCCGAACTTCCGACGTTTGGGCGCGCGTGTAGGCAAACAGATGCCTGCGGTGAAGAAGGCTCTGGAAACGGCAGATGCCGCGGCCATCCGCAATGGTCTGTTGGCGACGGGAAGCGCATCCATTGATGTGGCGGGGGAGGCACTGAGCCTGGATGCCGAGGACATCGATATCCAGATTACGGCGCGTGATGGCTTTGCCGCGGCAGGTGACTCTTCAGCCGTAGTGATTCTACGCACTGAGCTGACGCAAGAGCTGCTGGATGAAGGGCTCTACCGTGATGTGCTTAGCCGTGTGCAGGCCATTCGCAAGGAGCTGGAACTGGAATACACGCAACGCGTGGAACTGGTTCTGTGTGGATCGGAGCGCCTGAATCAAGTGCTTGGAGCACGACGTGAGCACTTCATGGGCGAGACGTTGTGTGTGGATCTGCGACTGGGTTCTGATTGGGAGAATGAATCGCCGGTGCGCGAGTTCGACCTGGATGGAGAGACGCTGAAGGTTGGCCTTGTGAAACGCTAACCCCGGCAGCCAGTAGATCATCTACTCTGCACGTGAAGAAGGCCCGGACCAAATGGTCCGGGCCTTCTTCGTTTTCTAGCAGGAATAGGGGCTATTGCAATGCGCTAGTCCGCCACTTGCAAGATGAAGCACTTCAGGTACTCGGTTTCGGGAACGCCGACCAGCACAGGGTGGTCAATGGCTTGGCTGCGGGTTTCCAGCAGACGCAGGGGGCGACGCACCTCAGCGGCAGCTTCCTGAATGATGCCGAGCAGCATGGACGCAGACACGTGGTGGGAGCAGGAGCATGAAATCAGAATGCCGCCTGGTTCCAACAGTCGAAGGGCGCGCAGGTTGATCTCTTTGTAGCCACGTGCGGCATCGTCCCGTTTGGCGCGGCTTTTGGTGAATGCTGGCGGATCGAGAACGATGGTATCGAAGCGGCGGCGGGCTCCCTGGTAGTTTGCCAGCAGTTGGAAGACGTCGGCCTCTTTGAACTGCACGTTGGTTTGCTGGTTGAGCTCTGCATTCTGGGTAGCTTGGGCGACGGCTTTCTCCGAAGCGTCGACACCTTCGACGTGATCGCAGCCACCGGCCAAGTGCAGAGCAAAGCCTCCGGCATAGGTGAAGCAATCGAGGCCGCGCCCCTTGGCGTAACGACGGGCAGCAGCGTAGTTTTCGCGCTGGTCCAGAAAGAAGCCGGTCTTCTGACCAGCGAGTAAATCGACCTGATAGCGCAGGCCGTTCAGCGTGATGGGAAAGCTGCCATCAAGGGAACCTGCGAGCACGCCTTGGCGCTGTTCCAGATTTTCCAGAGTGCGGCTGTGTGCTTCGTTCTTTTCGACGATGGCGCGTGGCTGCAGCAGGTCTTGTAGCACTTCGACGATCTGCGGTTGCAGAGCCGCCATGCCTTGACTTTGGGCTTGCAGCGATAGATAGTCGCCGTAGCGGTCGACAATCAGGCCGGGCAGGAAGTCTGCTTCACTGTGGATGAGACGGTAGGAATCGGTATCGCGCACCACTTGCTCACGAAAGTGGAGCGCGGCCTGGATGCGCTGACGCAGGAAGCCCTTATCGATGACGGTTTCGCGCGTATCGAGCAGGCGAAGGGCAATTTGCGACGTGGTGCTGTAATGCGCCGTACCAAGCAGTTTGCCCGAAGGCTGTAGAACCTTTACGGCTTCGCCTTGGCCAAGCTCGGGTGTCTTTTCAATATCGGAACGGAATACCCAGGGATGGCCGTGCTGCAGACGCTGGGCGGCACGGTAGCTAACGGTCACAGATTGCATGCATCTCTAGCATAGCGAAAGGCTCCAAGCGGACCGTGCAGCCGGGGGGAATCGGCATCGTCTGGAGTGCTTGGAGCCTTTTGCCTCAGCGTTGGCGTGGTGACGCCTTTGCGCTAGCTATCGACCTTGTAGAGTTTGCGCAGCCTGGTCAACTCGGTTTTTAGTTCCGCGACCACTTTCTGGTAGGAATCGTCGGCGTAAACACTGCGGAGCTGTTTCGGATCGCGGGTGTTATCGAAGAGCTCCCATTCGTCGGTGTCGTAGAAGTGCACCAGGGTGTAACGATCTGTGCGCACGCCATCGTGCGGAGCCACGTTGTGTATGCCCTTCTCGTAGTAGTGGTAGTAGAAGCTACGTCGCCAGTCCTTGGGGCGCTCACCCCGCAGAAGAGGTAGAAGACTTACGCCTTGCATGTCCCTCGGCACGGGTTGCCCTGCCACATCCAGAAAGGTTTCGGCGAGATCCACGTTGGAAACGATGTCCCGGTTCACAGTTCCTGGTTTAATGACGCCCGGCATACGCATGACGAGCGCAGTCTTCAGGGTCTCTTCGTACATCCAGCGCTTGTCGAACCAGCCATGTTCGCCCAGATAGAAGCCTTGGTCAGAGCTGTAGACCACCAACGTGTTCTGCGCCAGACCGGAAGCGTCCAGATAGCTCAGCACCTTACCCACGTTGTCATCCACCGAGGAGATGCAACGCAGATAGTCCTTGATATAGCGCTGATACTTCCAGCGGACCAAGTCTTTGCCCTGCGGGTTCTTCTCGAAGAGCTCCTGATTGCGGGGACCGTAGGCGGCGTCCCACTGCCGCTTTTGTTCCGGCGTCATACGGGGGAACTCGTCGTTGCCGTCTTTTTCCCCAAAGGAACGATCAGCCCACTCCGGCACCTTCATATCGTGGAACCAGCGCATGTGCCGGTCGATTTCCATCTCTTGTTTGTGCGCGGGGCTGGCCCGGTTTTCGTAGTTGTCGAAGAGGGTATCGGGCTCCGGAAGATCTTGCCCATCAAACATCCACATCTTGCTGGGAGCGGGCATCCACGGACGATGCGGCGCTTTGTGTTGGCTGAAGAGCATAAAGGGCTTGTTGGGATCGCGTCCAGTCTTGAGCCAATCGATGGTTAGGTCGCCAATGATGTCCGTACAGTAGCCCTCTCGCTGATGGCGGCCCTTGGGGGTAAGGAAGTCTGGGTTGTAGTAGTGCCCTTGCCCGGGAAGTACTTCCCAATGGTCGAAACCCGTGGGGTCGGTCTTTAAGTGCCATTTCCCGATCATGGCTGTTTGGTAGCCCGCCTTCTGCAGCAGCTTGGGAAAAGTCTGTTGCGCGCCATCGAACTTGACTGCGTTGTCGACGACTCCATTGAGGTGACTGTACTTTCCCGTGAGAGCGACAGCGCGACTGGGCGCACAGATGGAGTTGGTGACGAGGCAGTTATCAAATCGTATGCCTTCATGGGCAATGCGGTCGATGTTCGGCGTGGGCATCAGCTTGCTGCCATAGGCGCTGATGGATTGCCAGGCATGGTCGTCAGTGAACACCATCAGGATGTTCCACGGCTTACCGTTCTGCGCCACGGCTGGCAATCCGAAACGGGCGGCCAAGGCCGTCGCCGCTAGGGTGCTCCCGGTCAGGCCGTTCAGGAAGGTTCTTCGATTCATCATGTGCTCCAACAGAATTATCAGATCGCAGCCGGACTAGTTAGTTTCATTCGCTTTCAACGGAAGTGGCCAGTGCTGCGAAAGTCGGGTGCGGCGAAGCTTGGGCGCTGCAGGCTGTTACCAGATGAGCTTCAGGCCCAGTTGCAGGTTGCGCGGCGTGGCCGCACTGGAAATGACTCCGAAAGCGTTGGTGCCGACGGCATTGCCAGCTTGCCCGAACCTTGGCGTGTTGGTGAACTGGAATGCCTCAAAACGGAATTGCGCCATCAACTGCTCAGTGAAGCGAAATTCCTTGAGGGCTGAGAAATCCCAACCAAACTGGCCGCGCTGTCTCAGGATATTTCTTCCGGCGGTTCCAATGGTGTATTGCCCCGGCGTTGTGAAGACGGAGGTATCGAAGTCACGTTCCAGGCTGCGGTCGATGCCGTAAGGATCGCCGTTCACGTTGGGGCGGTTCACGACAAGGATAGAGCCGGTGTTCGCGGGGTTGCCCGCGACGGTGACATTGTAGGGCCTGCCGCTGGCGGCGGTGACGATGCTGCCGATGGACCATCCGCCAAACATGGCCTGGGTGATGCGGGGCATGTTGGCGCCAAAGCTGCGGCCCCGCCCGAAGGGCAGCTCATAGACACCACTGACCACGAAGCGATGGGGGACATCCTGGTTATCCAGAGAACGTTCAAGGCGTAAGTTGCGGATGTCCTGAAAACCACATCCTGTAGTGGAGCCCTGGGCAGAGCCTCCACAGGTATCGCCAATTGCCTTCGACCAAGTGTAAGACGTGAGTAAGGTGAAGCCCTGTGAGAAGCGCTTCTCGACCTTGGTCAGCAAGGCGTGATAGATGGAATTGCCGTTGTGGTGATAACCCTGCACGCCGCCCAGCGGGGAGGTGACGATGCCGGTACCAGGAATTTCCGCGCTTTGGTAGCGACGTTTGGCGTTGATGTTTCCGGGACCCGCAGGGGAATAGTTGTCGTCATAACGTTGGACCAAATGAGTGCCCTTCACGCCGGAGTAGCCGACCTCCAGAAGCCAGTCTCTGCCCATCTCCCGCTGGATGTTGAAATTCCACTGTTGGGCGTAGCTCTGGTTGGGGTTTCGTTCATAAGAAACGAAGGTGAGGCCCGTGGCGCGCTGGAGCGTAAGTGCGCCATCAGCTGGCCCTTGATTGAGTACAACGGCCGGGACAGTTGCGCTGGAGGCAAGGGCCACGCCGAAGGCATTGGGCGGATTGCCGATGAGGAACTCGGCATCGCCCATCGGTTCCATGTACATGAAGAAAACGCCATAGCCGGAACGAACAACGGTCTTTTCATTCAGCTTGTAGGCTAAGCCCACGCGCGGCATCACGTTGTTTTTGTCTGTACGGATCATGGCGCGATTGAAGCGGCTGCTGCCCTCGGCGCCTGCATAGACCAGACGTGGATTGTCAGGGTCTGTGTAGGTGTCGAAGATACCCATGCGGTCGTACTTGTCGATGAGTGGCAGGGTGACTTCGTAGCGAGCCCCAAGGTTGAGGGTCAACTTCGGGGTGATCTTCCAGTCATCCTGCACGAAAGCGCCAAAGTTCCAGGCTCTCAAATCCACCTGCAGACGGCTGCTCCAGTTGTAAGCGCTGGATAGACCAAGCAGGAAGTCGGCAGCGCCGTCGTTGGTGTAGCGCGCATTGAAGGTGTAGTTCCCAATTTCATTGCGGATGTTGTGGATGTTGTTCTGACTGCGCAGGACGCTGCCACCGAACTTGACGGTATGTTTGCCCGCAGTCCAGGTGGCGTCTCCCATCAATTGCCGATTTTGGGAATCACGGTCAACGGGATTCGATCCACCAATGCCCAGACTGCGATAGCCCGTGATGTTCATCATCGACATGCCACCGGGAAGGGTGTTGTTTCCGCCGGGGATGCCATACTTGGCGTTCAACAATTCTGTGCCAGCAGCAGCGGGATTGTTGCGGATAAAGAGGGCAAAGTTCCAGGCTCCGCGCAAGCTCAGGATGAGGTTAGGCGAAAAGATATGGTTCCAAGTGGCGCCGGTATTCTTACCCTGTGTGCTGAAGTCATATTCGCCACTGAAGGCCGGCACGGGTAACGCTAGGGCAGCCGGAGCAAAGAGATCCTGCTGGCTATAGCGATAGCTGAAGTTGTCCTTGGATGTGGCAATGACATCGAAACGCATATCGAACTTGCCGACATCCTGCTTCAGCGGAGAGTTGTGCACATAGTTCACCGCAAGGTTGTTGTTCTGCGGATTGGGATAGAGGCCCATCAGCGTGCGCGCCACGGGATCTTGCCGCGACAGGGGAATGATGTTGTTGGCGAAGGCCGCGCCCGTCGTGGGGTCGATGATGGAACGGTTATTCTGCGTCAGAAGCTCGCCAAAGTCGCCGGAACGCATACGCAATGTGGGAAGGGTGCTGGTGGCGGTATTGCTTTCCCGAATCTTGGTGCCTTCGTAGTCGCCGAACCAGAAGATTTTGTTGCGTCCATCGAGGAACTTGGGGATATAGACTGGGCCTCCGATGGAGAAGCCATATTGATTGCGCTTGAAAGGAGGCTTGTCGCGATCAGCAGGATCGAAGAAGTTCTTGGCGTCTAACTTTTCATTGCGAAGGAATTCGAAGGCGGTTCCGTGCAGATCGTTTGTGCCGGACTTGGTGGTGACGTTCACCACGCTGCCCATGGCGCGACCATATTCAGCGGAGTAGGCGTTAGTCTGCACCTTGAATTCCTGAATGGCGTCCACCGAGGGCTTCACCATTTCGGACTGGCGTTGAGCACCAGCAAGTTCCGTGGCGTTGTTATCGACGCCATCCAGAATGAAGTTGTTCTGCGTGACGCGTAGACCACCGGAACTGAAGCCGCCGTAGCGGGAATCCGCGAGGGGTTGTACGGCGCCAGCGGAAAGAAGCGCCAACTGATTATAGTCACGCCCATTCAGGGGCATTTCCACGATGCGTCGGTTGTCGATCACCTGCCCTTGGCTGGCTTCGACGGTGTTGAGTTGCATGGCATCCGCAGTGACTTCCACTTGTTCGGAAACGGAGCCGATTTCCAGAATGAAATTGATTTCGGCGCGTTGGTCGACCTGCAGAATGATGCCCCGTCAAGTGACACCCCGGAAGCCGGGTTGTTCGACTTCCATACGGTATTCGCCCGGAAGCAGCAACGGGACGGTGTAGTAGCCTACATCGTTGGCCGTTACCGTACGCTCGACACCGGTGGCTTCCTGGATGATGCGAATCTGCGTTCCTGGCACAACCGCGCCGCTGGCATCTGTAACGCGTCCGGTCACCGAGCCCGTTTGCGCCCACAAAGAACAGCTAAGTGAGGCGAAGACGGCAAGAAGCGCGAAAGCGCATTTTAGGATTCTAGACATGGAAACTCCCAGAGGCGCGGGGTTGAACCCGGTTGCAACTACATACAGCAATGACATAAAACGGAACGAACACCGCAGTGAATTCCCAGTGAAAACAGCGTGAAGCTTAAGGCAAACATATGGATAACGCACTGAAAACGAAAGAAAACTCTGTAACGCTGGCGGCGCATCGCGCGTTGTTGCAGCGCATCCTGTGCAGCCCTTCATTTCACAAATCAGCACGCTCCAAACAATTGCTGGAATATCTGGGGGATCAGTATTTTCGAGGCGAGTCTGACGCCGTACACGAAATTCGTATTGGTACGGAATTGTTTGGACGGGGAGAGCAGTTCGACCCGTCTGAAGACAGCATCGTACGGGCATCCATGCGCCAGTTGCGCGCACGGTTGACCGATTACTACGAACGCGAAGGCGCGGAAGAAGAGTGGGAACTGCAGATTCCCAAAGGCAGTTACCGGACGGCCTTCCTTCTACGGAAACGGGATAAAGCGGAGGAAGAATCGGTAGCGCTAATGGATGCAGTCTTGCAGCCAGTGACGACAGCGGCCACGCCGCGCTTGGGTAAAGGGGGCCTCTGGTGGATAACCATGCTGCGTCCGAATCGGTCGGTTGGCTTGGCCATTCTGCTAGTGCTGGCCTTCACCGCTGGCATGTTGTTTCGCGGCGATGGCAGTGGCCAGAACGTATTGGGGTTGGTCACCGCTCGGGCCGCCCAAGAGTCGATCTTTGAACAGTTCCTGCTAAGCACAGAAGGCGACATCGCTTTTGTGCCCTCTGATTCGGTCATTAACCTGATTCGCACCTACTCCGGTAAACCCATTACGTTGGAAGAATATCGGACACGGGATCTGTTCTCTCCGATGCATCCGCTGTCCCAGCGTGATCCGGACATGTGGCGCATGATCATATCCCGCGAGCTGCTGAACATTGGCGACGCGAGCGTCGTGCTGCGTGCGGCCAAGGACTATCCGCAGCATTCGGAACGATTTCATTTCCGGCAATCGCGAGACCTGCACGCGCGCGATTTGAAGAGAGGACACTATGTCTTTCTGGGCGCGACGAACGCCAATCCGTGGGTAGGCGTGTTTGACAACTACCTGTCTTTCCCGCATCAGGCAGACGTAGGGGGAGAGGGGCCTCGCTGGAAGAACGCGCATCCGAAGGCAGATGAATCTGCGTGGTACCCGGAAAAAGGAAGCAAGGATGCCAGCAGGTCTTACGCGAAAATCAGCGTGGTGCCGAACCTGTCGCGCAGCGGCAAGGTGATGCTGGTGGCCGGCTTGAGTATGTTTGACACCGAGGCGGCGGGGGAATTCGTAATGGCCTCCAAATCCGCCTCGATTCTGGCGGAAGCCCTGGGTGTTGCTAGCTTGGCGCGTGCTCCGTACTTTGAGGCGATTGTGCGCACAGAAGAAGCTGGCAAGTTATGGAAGGTGACGGAAGTGGTTGCGCATCGGGTACTGAACGCAGAGACCGTGTACGCAGCGGGCTCCATCACCGCCAGGAGGTAAACGCGGAGCCACAGTTGGCACTTTTCGGGTATTCCGTAATTCGGGCCGTCGAATACTGGCAGTCAGCCACAATCAATCGGCGGCGGCACGGCCCCAGTTTGTGGCAACGCAGTACTCCACCACTTGGGGAAAGTAAGTATCCAAGTTGGGAAAGGGCACACGATCTGCCAGCAGCTCTTCGGTCTCGCTGTTATCAAACTGCTGGCGCAGGGAAAGATGCGGAAGAAAACTCTGCAGAGCGCCCAACCATTCCTGGAAGGCGGCGGGAATACGGTTGCTGACCTTCTTGACCACACTTTCGAACTCGCCGAACTGCACCATCCGAGGCCGACGGCGTAGCTTCAGATGGACGTGGTGCTTTTCGAAAATCTCATAGATGCGATGCAGCAGTTCACCTACGGTCCAGCAGCGGTTCACACCCGCACAGAGGTGGTAGATGCGTCCGGATTCGAAGCGTTCGTCAAACAGATAGTGAAGCGCGTCGATGGTCCAATCGGAGGAAACCAGATCGATGGTGGCTTCGGGATCGGCGGGAATGGCGGGCAGTGGGTTCCAGGGAATGGCCTTGATGGCTTGGTGGAAGTAGTTGAACTGCTGGACCGAGCCAAAGCGGGAATCGCCGATGATGGAGCTGAGCCGGGCAATGGCGACGGGGATACGGGGCATGGAGGCCAACGCCAACTGTTCCGCCTCGAACTTGGTTTGCTGATAGTTGTTGACGAAGCCCGCTGCCGGGTCGGCTGGGCGCTCCAGCAGTATGCCGGAACTACGGCCCGCCACATAGATGGTGCTGACGTGCAGAAAGCGTTCCAGCTGTTTGCAGGCTCCGGCAAAGTCCAGCATCTGCCGGGTGCCTTCCACATTGGCCGCACGGGATTCATCCAGGCTGATACGGAAACGGATGTCGGCAGCGGAATGAATCACCTGGGTGACACGCTGGCTCAGCAAGTCCCAGACGGGCTTCGCGAGGCCAAGCAGCGGCTGGGTGAGATCGGCCTGCACCACGGTGCAACCCGGAAACTGATGGGGTTGCGGGTTGCGTACGAGCAGAACAAGGTCGCGATTGGGGTGTAGTTGCCGGAGTTGGTTAAGCATTCCGCCCGCAACAAGGCCTGTGGCTCCGCTGATGAGCAACGCGCCAGGACGCACGGATTCCACGGTCGCCAAAAGGTCTGTGCGCTCGGTGCTGGAACTCGTCATGTTTGAAGGCCTCCGCAATCGCCAAGCGGCGAAAAAATCAACCCGGGAACGTAGCAGGACTCATTCCGCAAGCCGCTACACAAGCATTTCGTGCGACGACCGAGGAGAGCAACCTAGCGGCGCTGCAACTGGCATCACAGTGTGAAAACCGGACGCCACCGGGACTGGGTGAGAACGAAACGCAAAGCAACGGAGCCCAGAGTGCGGCGCCACTAGCGCATTCCACACTCGCCTGCAGAGTTCGGAGTCGCCGTAGATTTACGCTTGGCGGAAACCACCTGAGCCGAAAGCAAGGGGTGGATTCGCTAGACAGTATGGATAGCGACTAGCCGCTCCGCATCATGCGTACCGAGTCCTCTACACTAAGGAAGAGCCGCCGCAAACAGATTCCCCATGGATAAGATTGTTGTTACGCCGGAGGAAACACGGTCCGCGCAGGAACCAAGTCCCGTTGCGTCGGTGCTACCACCACTGCCAAAGCCGCCTATCCCTCTATGGCTGCGGTTTGCAACGGCGCCGCTGGTGTTGGTGCTGCCTTTGCTTTGCCTGGCGACGGTGGCCATTCGTCTGGCGGTGATGAATCGCCTGCCCCGCGTACAACTTGCCTGGGCACAATGGCTTAGCACCCTGCTGGTGATCAGCGGTTTGGTGACAACGCTTCTGTTTAGCATTGCATATTTTACGATCTCCCGTTCGGCTCCCGCAGAGATCCCAATGCCTCTGATGACCTATCAGGGGGCCTTCCCTACCCTGCCATCCAGAGACCTGCTGAATCCGCAGAAGCTGGTGCGCGCCGTGGAGCCCCTGGTCTTTGTGATCTCACCTGATTCACCCGGGTGGACACCTGACCGCGACTATCAACAGGCAGGCGCTATCGGCGCTGGCGTGTTGCTGCGGGCGGACGAGAAGGGTTTTCTGATGGCCACCAACCGACATGTGGTGGAGGCAGGATTGTGGTTTTTGCCACAAAAGAACGCTTCGTCTGTGCTGGTGTTCCGCAAGGAAGGTGGCCCGAGCCGGGGGAAAATTCTGGCGATCCATAAGAAGCTGGACCTAGCCCTGGTGTGGACTCCGCGCAAAGAGGGCGATAGCCGTTTTCTGCAGCCGATCGCCCCTTTCAGCGAGGTGGAAAGCGGCCAGAACGTATTCCTGATCGGACACCCGGAGCGCTTGTTCTTTTCACTCTCGACGGGAATCGTAATGCGAAAGCACGACCAGGATCTGTTGCAGGTTTCGGCCCCAGTGAGCCCGGGCAACAGCGGCGGACCGATCTACGACGAACACGGCCGTTTGTTGGCGGTGGTCAGTTTTAAGGTCGACCGGCGCTTCAACCCGAATGCGGAGAACCTGAACTTTGGTGTCCGCGCGGATGCACTGTTGGAATCCGGACAGTGGGACCTGAAGGAGAAGGACGATTCCCTGCTCCGTGACTTCTGGCAGAATGGAAGCCTGTCGGCCAGTACTCCCGACGCTGGTTCGGTGGAGGACAGCTCCCCCGTTGCCACGAAACCCGGTTCGGAAGCAGAGGACAAACCGGCTGTCGGTCGGTAGACAGAGTTTGCTGCGGCGCGGCGAAACCGCGTTCGGTCGATAGGCGTTAGGACGAGATATAGGTATGCCCGCAATCAATGTGACTGTATTCGATTCCACAGAGAACAAGCGCGTGCCGGTGGAATTGCCCGATGATGCCCCCGCAGGAAAGATCATCGCTGTGTTGATTGAGAAGCTGCAGTTGCCGCGGAATGGTCCGGATGGCGCTCCGCTGAGCTATAAGTTCCACCACAAGAACACGGGCCGCCAGTTGCTGGACACCCAAAGTCTTTCTGAAGCTGGAGTGAAAGACGGCGACATTCTGCGGATGCAGCCGGAAATTACTGCCGGCGCTTGCCGCTAGGCAGGAGCCCTAGGCGTGAACGTAACTATGCGTGGGCCTACCCTCGCGGATTTGTAGAAGAACACATAGCAGTACGGAACCTGGCAATGAGTGACGCTCCTTCATTACGAATCGCAGGTAGCGACCTGGAAGAAGACCGCTTCAGCCGGTTGCGCATGCTGGGCTGGTGGCAGCAGGACAAGATTGCGGCCACACGCGTTCTGGTGGTGGGCGCGGGCGCACTGGGCAACGAGATTCTCAAGAATCTGGCGTTGCTGGGTTTCCAGAAGGTGCTGGTGGTGGATCTCGACGTGATCGAGATATCGAACCTGAGCCGGGGCGTGCTCTTCCGCACGAGCGATGTGGGCCGCGCCAAAGCCGATGTAGCGGCGGAATCCGTAAGAGATCTGTACCCGGCCTCGCAGATACAGGGCATGCGCGCCAACGTGGTGCAAGACCTGGGGTTGGGTGTCTTCCACTGGGCGGATGTGATTCTAGGTGGGCTGGACAACCGAGAGGCCCGGCTGTTTTTGAACCGGTCTGCCTGGAAGATGGGCAAGACCTGGATTGATGGCGCGATTGAAGGCTTGAACGGCGTCGCCCGCGTGTTTGAGGCCGGGAAGCCTGCCTGTTACGAGTGCACGCTGGGCGAGGTAGATTGGGCGATTCTACACCGGCGCATGTCGTGCAACTTGCTGACGGCTGCGGACGAAGAGGCGGGCAAGGTGGCGACGACGCCTACCAGTTCGTCGGTGATTGCGGGCATTCAGGTGCAGGAAGCGCTGAAGCTGATTCACGGCTTACCGACCCTGAGTGGCAAGGGCTATGTGTTCGAGGGGCTTTACCACAGCAGCTATGTGACGGAATATAGCCCAGATCCGGATTGCCAGAGCCACTACACCCTGGAGCAGATTGTGGCCCTGCCGCAGAAATCCAGCGACCTCAGGCTGCGGGATTTGCGGGAACGCGCCGCGCAAGACCTGGGCAGCGACGACGTGACGATTGAGTTCAGTCGAGATGTCGTCTGGAAACTGGTGCACCCCACCACCCGCGCGGAACAGGAATGCTTTGTACCGCTGGGGGCGCTTTCGATGGAAGACGGCAAGGACCCGGAGGATGGCGTGATGCGCGAAGTGGTGACCTGCCACAGCTTCCATGGAGAACAGGAATTGGCTGACCGGCGCCTGCATGAACTGGGACTACCCCTTTGGGATGTGTTCGTCGCGCGGTCAGGGGAACGAGAGATCGGGTATCTGCTGGCGGGCGATATGGTGGACGTACTTGGTGAGCTGGCGGAGGGCGAAGCATGAAACCAAACAAGGCGGCAAAGCCCAAGGGATCGGCGACTAAGCCGGAAACCGTGAAGCCAGATGCCGTGGCAGATCCCGCCCAGCCAGCGACCTTCGCTCCGGTGCCCGCAGAGGCGCTGGATCAGCGTTGCCAAGTGACGGCAGCCGCCCACGTGCTGCACGCGATCCGTAAACATGCTCGATCTAGCATGGACGCCGAAGTGTGCGGCGTGTTGATTGGCGAAGAGACTGCGGACGGCACCCTGATTGAAGCCGCTATCGCCGGACAGAACGCCGCCCAAGGCGGAGCCCACGTCACCTTTACCCAGGACACCTGGGAACACATTTACGCGGTGAAGGATAAGGAATACCCCGAAAAGCGCATTGTGGGGTGGTACCACTCCCACCCGGGGTTTGGCATTTTCCTTTCCCGCCACGACACCTTTATTCACGAGAATTTCTTTTCGTCGCCCAATCAGGTTGCCTGGGTCTATGATCCGCACGCCGAAGAGGAAGGTTGCTTCGGCTGGGTGGATGGCAAGTTACAGCGTTTGAGTTTGGTGCGCGTGGTGGATACGGATTATTCCCGTTCGGTGACCCAGATGGACGAACCGGATGGGGCCGAAGGGGAAGATCTGGACTCCGATGACCGTGAGGATACGGCGACAACGGGCAAGCGCAAAGGTGGCTGGCGGAAGAAACTGATTCTGCTTTTCTGCTTTGCCCTTGTTTTCTTGGCCGGGCTGGCTGCGGGGCTGCTTCTGCTGCCCATGCAGGTGGTGGTGTATTCCGCCACCGACGGGCGCATTCTGCAGGGAGCTGAAGCACGCGACGTACTGGAGCGGGCCGTAGCGCTGGAACAGCAACGACGGCAGCAAAGCCAAAGTCCCAACGGCGGGGAGGCCACCGTACCGAAGCCCAACCCGGACAACGCACCAGCGAAGGGGCCTGACAACGGAAGCCAAGGAGCACGTCCATGAGCGAAGGCCAGGAGCCGCTTCGGATTACGCTGGACGATTTGGCAAAGGCCGACGAACTCGCCAAACAGGGCGAAGTCGCAAAGATTGGCGCGCAGAGCCTGGACACTGGCTCCGCCGAAGCCGGTGGTGGTTCCGACAAGCGCTATGGAAACATCCGCGACACCGTGGATGAAGACGATAAGAGCACGGTACGGCGTGACAGCATTCTGCTGAAGAGTTGGTTCTATCTGGGGCTGGCGGGCCTGGTGGGCGCTTTGGCCGGATGGGCCCTGATGGAGCCTTTCTACTACGACGGCGAAGAACAGGGCGCGTGGCCTTGGCTGGAAGAGCTTCTGATTCCGATGACCGTGGCGCTGCTTTGCTTCGGCTGCGCGATTGCGGAAAGCCTGGTCGAGAGGTCCTGGAAGAAGGCGCTCACCAAAGGAGCTTTGGCTCTGGGGCTGGGCATTCCGCTGGGTTTTGTCTTTTCGTCTATCGCCAATATCCTCTACACCATCCTGCTGCACCTGGCATCACTGGGTGGCGAAATTACGCCGGAATCCCCAGCATGGTGGGCCTGTCGTTCGTTGGCTTGGGCTCTGTTTGGGGTGAGCGCCGGTCTGGTGTATGGCGTTGTGGGCTTTAACGTGCGGAAAATGCTCTATGGCGTGCTGGGGGGCATGCTGGGGTCTGCGATTGGCGGCGCGATCTTTGACCCGATAGCCCAAGTAGTGGATTCCGGGGATGTAAGCCGCGCCGTGGGCCTGGGGCTTTTCGGACTGGCTACGGGCGCGGCCATCGGGTTGGTGGAAAGCGCCCTGAAGGACCGTTGGCTGCAGGTGACTGCGGGTCCGTTGGCCGGGAAGCAGTTCATTCTGTACAAGCCATTGACCACGATTGGCAGAAGCCAGGCCTGCGACATCTATCTGTTCAAGGACCCTTCCATTCAGGACGTACACGCGACGCTGGAACGACGCGGCCCCGGTCTTTGGCTGACGCCACGAGGCCCGGTCTACATGGGGCACCAACCCACCCGGCCCCGTATGCTGCAAAGCGGTGAGCAGATTCAGATTGGCCGCTATACCTTCCGCTATCAGGAACGGCGTACTCGATGACGGAAGCTACTTGCCCCTATTGCCGGATGGCCGTGCAGGCGCCGACGGAGGACGAAACGCTGTCTGCGCCGGACGAGAGCGCGGCAACAGGAGATGGTCTGCAGGACGGATCTGTCGCTTCCCTGATGGTGGAAGCGGAAGGCATGCTGTGCCCGGCCTGCCGCACGCCGCACCACCGGGATTGCTGGGAAGAAAACGGCGGATGCACGGTGTTCGGCTGTAGCGCTGCTCCGGTGGAAGAAGCCGCAATCCGGGTGAGCAGTGATGAGATGACGGGTGGCATGGCAAGCGCTGCGGGAGGCGGCGCTTGGGCATCACCCGGACCCACGAACGGCGCAGCGAACACGCTTGGCGGATGGGGACAGGATTCCACAGGCATTGCGCCACCGCCGCAAAGCTTCCCCGCTTGGCAAGCCCCACCACATTATTCGGGTTATGTTGATCCGAATGTCTCGCCAATCGCGCTTTCTGGGTTGAATCCGCAGTCGTCAGTAGAGCGCCGCATCTACGTGGGACTGGCTATAGTTGGGGGATTTCTCGGGATCCACAATCTATATGCAAATCGTACAAGTGCTGGTATTATCCAACTTTGCACGACCTTTACCACCTGTTTTCTGGCGCTACCGTTGACCTGGATTTGGGCTTTGGTTGAAGCCGGAACGGTAGAAATCGACGGTGACGGATTTCCGATGAAGTGATCGAAATCGGCCGTAGATTTCGTAAATACCGTTAGCAGTGCATTCTGGCGAGTGCGCCTACCGTGGACACAGCGAGGGGGATTGATCCGCAATGATGTACATGATTAAGCGGGGTGATCAGGAATTCGGGCCCTATGCCGGAGCCGACATCCAGCAGTACCTGAACTCCGGCAATATCGTGGAAACGGATTTGGTGCGTGCCGAAGGTAGTGACCGCTGGCTACCTGTAAAAGACATTCTAGCCAAAAAGGCCCAGGCCGGTGGCGTTGCTCCGGTAGCCTCGACGCCCACACCGACCCCGGACTATTCGCCAACGCCGATTTCGAATCCATCCCCATCGGGCGACCCTTTCCTGAGCTCCCCCTCGTCCGCACCATCCTCGACTGGTTTCGGCTCTACGGGCGATTCTTGGGCAGCGCCTGCGGCTAACTATGGAGCTCCGGCAGCCGCTGCCGCAGCAGCCGGTTATGGAGCCGCAACGGGTGCGCCGAGCGGCGCCATGAAGAACGGGGCTCCGTTGCCGCCGAACATGAACTGGATTCTGACGATTGTTCTGGCTGTGGTGACTTGCGGCATCTTCGCCGTGGTCTATTTGTTCATTCAGGCAGGATGGGTACAGAAGCTGGATCCGCAGAGCAAGGGCAAGAAGTTCCTGACCTTGATGCTGGTGGCCTACGCCGCAGTGTTTGTCATCGCGTTTGCGGGCATTGGCGTCTCCGCCCTGATGCCAGACTCGTTCATCGGTCCAATGATCTCCATGGTGAGCCCGCTGGCGAATATTGCCCTCCTGGTGCTCTACATTCTGGGCATATTCAACATGCGTACCTCGCTGGAGGGCTACTTTAACGCGGAAGAGCCAATCAACCTGAAGCTGAACCCGATCTTGGTCTTCTTCTTCGCGGTGTACTACTTCCAGTACCATTTCAACCGCATCAACACTTGGAAGACGACCGGAGTGCTGCCAAACTAGGCAGTGAGGTCAGGCGGGACTACTCGCCAATCGTAAATTCATGCAGTATTTTGTGCGCCGTGGGAGCGAGGAGTATGGACCCTATACTCTCGCTGACCTGCGGCGCTTTGCCGTTACGGGCAACATCGCGCCGACTGATGGGGTTCGAGCCGAAGGAGTAGCGGAGAGCTATCCGGCATCCACCTTGCTGGGGATGGAGGCTTGGGCTCCCGCCCAAGGCGTCGCCCCGTCGCACCCCTCGCCCGGCTCCGATCAGTTCGGCTCCCAGGGTCCCTCGTCATTTGCATCCAGCACGGCAGTTGGTCCAACCGCTGCGTCGATTCCCGTGGGCGCTTACCTGCCCGCGTACCAGGTGCCGATGATGGCAAACGGAGCCGCTCTACCACCGAAGCTCCATTGGGGCTTGGTGCTGCTGCTTACCATCGTGACGTGTGGATTCTTCTCTGCCGTCTGGGGTCTGATGCAAACGTGGTGGGTTAAGCAGGTGGATGTGGGTTCAACCGCGTTTCGCCGCATGCTGATCTCGATCGGAATGATTTACGGCTACGCGTTGGCAGGGAACTTTCTGACTCCATGGATGGAGCACGATAACGGAAGCCGACCAATCGTCGAAGGGCTAATGGCTCTTTTCGGCCTTGGCATGCTGATCTGCATGCTCGTCAGTATCGTGATCTATTACATGAGTCTGTTTGATACTCGCAGCAGTATTGAACGATACTTCCGCGATGTCGAGCCGTTGGATGTGCAAATCAACCCGGCTTTCCTCGCCCTGGGTGGCATTTTCTATCTGCAGTATCATCTGACGCGCATTGCGCAGTGGAAGACGACCGGACAATTGCCGCTTTAGACGGTTTGCGTTTCGACGTGTTCCCCACCCCAGAGTTTTCGCGACTTGGTACGATTGCCGGTGTGTCTTCACGGAGGTGACCAGTGCGGTATTTTCTCATCCGGGACCAGCAAAGCTACGGGCCTTACGACGTTACGGAGCTTGATGCCTATTTGAAGTCTGGGAACGTGGCGCCGGGGGACCGCCTGGAGAGTGAAGACCACACGGTGCGGACGACGGTCGCGGACCTGCTGACCTTCCGTGTGGTTCCCACGCAGACGCCGCCCGCTTCGCCTGCCGCCCCATCGGAACCGATTGGCTTTCAGCAGCCTTCGTCCGCCGGTTCCAGCGCTTCCGAATATCCGCCAATCGGCCTGGGGGGAAGCCCCACTTCGGGCACACCGCCCGGCACAGCCCAATACGGATCTCCTCAGTATGGACCTCCACAACAAGGCACTCCACAGTACGGGGCTCCACAATACGGCCGAGCTCCGTATGGCGTCGGCCCTCAGCCGCAGATATCGAATCATCTGGTGCTTTCGATTGCGGTAACGGCGCTTTGCTGTTTGCCCTTCGGCATCGCAGGCATCGTGTACGCGTCCCAAGTGAATACCAAACTCGCCCTCGGCGACATTCCCGGCGCGATGCACTCCTCAAAGCAAGCACGTTTGTTTAGTCTGATCGGGGTTGCGATTAGCGGCGGATTCTGGATTTTGTATTTGGGTGCGATTGGTCTTGGAGCCTTGGCGCGCTAACAGGATGAACGTCTTTCTGCGATTTCCCTGGAACGTCGCTGTCGGATTGGTAGCCGTGATGGCCGGTGTCGTCTTGTATACCTTCGACCCGTCGCAGAACCGTTTCTTTCCGGTGTGTCCGTCCTTCGCGTTGACCGGCCTGTATTGCCCCGGCTGTGGCACGACCCGCGCCTTGCACGCTTTACTGCACGGCGATTTCGCCAGGGCCGCCAGTATGAACGTGGCGGTGTTTGTTACGCTGCCGCTGCTTGCCTTGCTGATGGCTGTGCCTCGCTTGCGCTATCACCGCGGATTTTCCATCGCGATCCTGATCTGCGTGGTGCTCTACGGCGTGTTGCGCAATGTCCCGATTTATCCGTTTTCGCTACTCGCTCCGCATTGAGGGATAGCGGTAGGCGTAGCCGTTGGGTGAGGACCGTTTTGCTTTTCCAGGGAACGGTTCGCGACAATCGAGGGCAGGCACGCTGCTCGCTACGTCTGGCCGGGCGACGACGCGCCATACATAGGCCACCCACCACGGCCACTATGATTCTGCTAATGACTCTGCAACTATGATTTCTCCACGCATCCGACGCCTGAAGCTGGACTATGACAATCTGCTGCTGCGCTTTCAGAATTGGCCGCTGATTCAGATGGCGAGCGCGGGTGGGCATCCCCCAGAGCTCTATCGCATCACGTATTTCGTGAAGGGACTCTACCTGGACACGAGCGGGGACATTCTGGAGCGCAATGAACACGTCGTAGATGTGAATCTCTCATTGGGATACCCGCGCCGCGCCCCGCAGTGCAAGATTCTGACGCCCATCTTTCACCCCAACTTCGACCAGAGCACGGTGTGCATTGGAGACTTCTGGGCAGCCTCTGAAGGTTTGGAAGATCTGGTGATCCGCATGGGGCGGATGATTGCGTATCAGGAGTACAACGTGAAGAGTCCGCTGAACGGACTGGCGGCCAAATGGGCAGCGGAACACCCCCATCTGTTGCCCGTGGATGCGAGGGAAATTGCTCCTCCGCAAGCCCTGACCTCCGCTGCTTCGGTACCGTAATCTGACCCAAATGTAGCCTGTTTGTGAATTGCTCTCGCTTACATAGCTTCCGGCCCATTTCCTGACTCTGGCTGGTAAGAGAGGGCAATTTAAGAATGGCGATTACACAAACAATATCAATCACACAATCAGTCGGCCATCTGGGACGTAACCTTCCACCTGACGTGAAAGCTGTGCAAACACAGTTGAATGATCTGATGCCGGGTACGCGTAAAAAGCTCGCCACCGACGGCAAATGTGGACCTTTGACCGTTGGTTGCATCAAAGAATTTCAGAAGGAAGTGCTCGGCAAGCAGGTTCCGGACGGCCGCGTGGACCCGGGCAAAGGGACGATGGCTGCTCTGAACGATCCGAATTCCGCATCGAAGTGGGCAAAGATGAGCTTCGCGCCAGCTCCCGCGGCGGGTGGCGCTGGCGGCGACGTTCCCCATGAAGCCGCTATGCGTACGAAGTTCCAGCAAGCAGGGAGAGATAACGAATTCGATCAGTTCCGCCGAGCCCTGGTGGATGGTTCCTTTGGACCCATGAAGAACTTTCTGGGTTCCCTTGGCCGCGCCGAGGATGCTGCCAAGATCGCCGCGTGTTTTGTGGCGTTGCGCAAGTGGGGGCTGACCTTCGAAGAAGTGCGTGAGGTGATGCGCGCCATCACTGGCCTGCGCAAACAGAAAGCCGCGTTGGATCTTTTCGATGACTTGGCCAAGCCAACGGGCAAGTTCACCAAGATGCTGGGCTTTACGGGCAAGATTGCGGGCCGGGCTGGCCTTGTAATTACCCTGATCGAAGTGGCCGACAAATTCGCAGACGGAGATTACCTGTATGGAGCCACGGAAATCTACAAGATGACGATGGGCAAAGCCGTGCCATGGGCTGCCATGCTGGAAGGCGTGCAGAGTCTGGTGGAAGGGCTGGCTCCCGATTCCTGGAAAACGAAGGGCGTCTTCAAAGTGCTGCGCGCCTGTGACCCAATTGGGCTGGGAGGCGTGGCCGTGGATGCCGTCACTTCGTTGGCCCTGGGAGCGATTGACATGGTGGTGAAGGGCAAGATGGACGTGGATGTGATGATCCCCCGGCTGACTCGCCTAGTCGACCGTATGAAGCAAGGCCCCACCAAGGTCTTCGCGGAGATGGGTGAAAACCTGGCCGATGCGATGTACGAGATCTCGCTATGGAAACGCGACGACTTCAGCTACGCGGTTAGCGTGTTCCCAAAGTGGATTGCTAGCGGGTTCTAGAGAACCAGTAGATTGGCTGCATCCAGTAGACCGGATGGTTTGCTGGATGCAGCTGTCAGCAACTCTTCGCTGGGCGCAGTAGAGATTGCGCCTTTCTACTGCGTTATACTCCAGTATCCTCGTTGTTCCCTGGCTTGCCCTGTTTGCCCAGGAGTCCTTGGCTTAAAGGTGAGCTTGATGTTTCGCTTCTTTGCTCCATTTGGGTTCCTGCTCTGCTTCTTCGTTTCCCTGCCCTTTCATTCCGGCATAGCTGCCTTTGCCGCCGTTCCCTCTCCAAAGACGGAGATCCTATGGGACACGTTCGGCGTGCCTCATGTGTTTGCGGCGAATACCGAAGACCTCTTCTATGGTTATGGATGGGCACAGGCTCATAGTCACGGGAACCTGGTGCTGCGTCTCTACGGAGAGTCCCGCGCACGGGGGGCAGAGTACTTTGGGGAATCCGCGCTGGAGTTGGATCGGTGGCTGGCGGTGAACCAGGCTCCGGCACTTGCCCAGCGTTGGTACCAGCAGCAGACTCCGGAATTTCGCAAGTACCTGGATGCCTTTGCAAAGGGAATGAATGACTACGTGGCCAAACACCCGGAGTCCATATCCTCAGAGCTGCGACCAGTTCTTCCGATAACGGGCGTAGACCCTCTACAGCATGCGCTTCGGCTCTTCCAATTCAGCTATGTGGCCTCAGCGGCTCGGGTAAAGTCAGCAGCTTCGCGACCAGAACCCGCGCGTACCGAGGACGGTGGCAGCAATGCATGGGCCATCGCGCCTTCGCGCACTAAAGACGGCCACGCTCTGTTATTGGGGAATCCGCATTTGCCATGGAGCGGTTGGTACACCTACTACGAAGCGCACCTGAACGCACCAGGCATCAACCTTTACGGGGCAACGCAAATTGGTCTGCCGGTATTGCGTTTTGTGTTCAGTGATTATCTGGGCTTCAACCAAACCGTGAACAGCATGGATGGCATGGACCTATACGCACTGACAGTGAAGGGTGGCAAGTACGAATTCGATGGGGCTTGGAAGGATTTCGAGACCGCGTCCCATACGTTGAAGGTGAAGCAAGGCGATGGCAGCTTCCGCGAAGAGAAGATCGCGATTCGCAGGTCCGTGCATGGCCCCGTGGTGTATGACGAAGAGGGCAAAACCATCGCGATGGCCGTAAGCGGTCTTGATCGGCCCTTTGCGCTGGAACAGTATTGGCAGATGCAGACTGCCCATAGCTTCGCGGAGTATGAAAAGGCGTTGCGGCGGATGCAGGTACCGACCTTCAACATGGTGTATGCCGACCGTGATGGTAACATCCACTATCTATTCAACGGTCTGTTGCCGAAGCGTAAGCATGGCGACCTGGCTTACTGGGCAGGTATCGTTCCGGGCAATACGTCGGAGACGCTTTGGCAGGGATATCACCGCTTTGAAGACTTGCCCCAGGTTTTTAATCCCAAGACAGGCTATGTGCAGAATACAAACGATCCCCCATGGAATGCAGCGTGGCCGGCTAGCCTGGATCCTGAGAAATACCCAGCTTATGCTTCCGGACGCGGTACAAGCTTTCGCGCGGAACGATCGTTGCGCATGCTTGGCGAAATGGATAAGACCACTCTGGAAGAGTTCATCGAAAAGAAGCACTCCACGCGTTCGGAACTGGCAGACCGTGTGATGGACGACCTGCTGGCGGCCGTTGCCGCACATGGCGAAGGGGAGCGCGTGAAGAAAGCCGCGACGGTGCTGGAAGGATGGGATCGCGAGACCAATGCGGACAGCCGTGGCGCATTGCTGTTTCTTTACTGGGCACAGAAGCTGATGGGCCCGGCGCTGGGCAATCAGTCACGCTTCGCGGTGCCCTATTCGATGAAGGATCCGTTGAGAACGCCGCGCGGCCTGAAGGACCCCATCGAAGCCACTCGCTTTCTGGATGAGGCTGCCGCGCAGATGGAAAGAGATTTCGGAGCCCTCGATGCACCTTGGGGCGACGTGATGAAGTACAAACATGGGAACGCCGAATTCCCCGCCAATGGGGGCTTCGGCAACCTGGGCATCTTTCGCGTGATTACCTTCAGCGGGATGAAAGAGAAGAAGCGCACGCCCACCCATGGCGAAACCTTTGTGATTTGTGTGGAGTTTGGGTCGAAGCCGCGCGCCTTCGCCATTCTGAGCTATGGCAATGCCTCCCAGCCCGGTTCTCCGCATAGCACCGATCAACTGGAGTGGATGACACGGAAGGCGCTACGCCCGGTGTTACTGGATCGTAAAAGTGTAGAGGCGCAGGTCGAACGAACCGATCGTTTCCAGTAACGGCGGACTGGGTTGGTGATCGGTGGGCGGTATTCACGACTGGCCGCGTAGCAGCTTCGACGGTGCGGCTTTGGGGTGAAGCTTCGCTATGCTGAGCTGTAGTGCTTCCGCAAAACAGTGATGACGCGGTTTCCCTATACCGGGGACGCTTTGCGCCTTCGCCTACGGGTCCGCTGCATTTTGGTTCGCTGGTGGCGGCGACGGCTAGCTATCTGGATGCGCGCAGCCATGGCGGCGAGTGGTTGGTGCGTATTGAGGACGTCGATACCGGACGCGCGGTACCCGGTGCCGCCGAGAACATTCTTGCCACGCTGGAAACCTTCGGCTTTCAGTGGGACGGCCCCGTGCTGTGGCAGAGCCGACGAACAGAGCGCTATCAGGAAGCGCTGGATGCGTTGCGAGCAGAAGACCTGGTGTTTGCGTGCCGTTGTTCCCGCAAAGACCTCGACGCCATCGGGCGCTATTCAGAAGACGGTGTCGCCTGGTATCCCGGGACCTGCCGCAACGTGTCTTGGCATCAACAGCTTGGCATCCCGGTCGATTGGAGCTGGCGCTTTCGCGTAAATGAGACGCCGGTTGCCTTCGTCGATCGTTGGCGAGGAAGCGTCGCGTGCGACCTTGCGGACAGCGTTGGGGACTTTGTGGTGTTTCGGCGCGATGGCTTGTTTGCCTATCAGTTGGCGGTGGTGGTGGACGACGAGGATCAGCAGGTAACGGATATTGTACGCGGTGAAGACCTGCTTTGGAGCACACCCCGGCAGATCGCAATTCAACGCGCGCTTGGATATGCAACTCCACGCTATTTGCATATTCCCGTTGTCACTAGCACGGATGGAAGAAAGCTAAGTAAGCAGAACGGAGCAGAGGCGTTGGATGTGTGTCGCTCTTCTACTACTTTGCTGCGGGCTTTTCGCTTTCTGGGCTTGGATGCACCGCAGGAGTTGGAGAGCTTGCCCCTGAATGCCATATGGCAGTGGGGTAGTACGGCGTGGCCCAAACTGGCGATGGCAAAATCGAAGGACACGGTGGCAGGAATTGAAGGTGCTGGCAACACGGACCTGCGCGATCATTAGTAGAGACTCTACTGGCTGCGAAACTGCTTACTCTTCTTGAAGGGCGTGTGGAGACTATCTGGAGAATTAGCAAAGGGGCTCCACCAAGGAGCCCCTTTGCTGTCTGCGTGAATCGTCGCGTTAGGCGTTCGGTGGCGCGGCGGGCGCGGCCTTCGGACCGAAGCGCTTTCCGCGATTACCGCGTTTGCCGCGGTATTCCTTCTGGATGTCGGCCAGCTTGGTGCGCTGATCGGCAGTCAGAATCTGGTTGTGAACCGTGGACCGGGCGCGCAGCATCACGGCTTGCATTTGCCCGGTGAGGGTTCCGGATTCATTCGCGAGTCGCGTGAGAGTCGCCTCATCGGCATTGGATTTCACAGCTTCCTCAATGCTCTTGCGTAGTGCAATCTGTTGTTCCCGGAGAGGCTTCGCTTCCTCCATCGCCGACTTCATGCGGTCACGGATTGCCGTCTTCTGCGCCTCATCAAGGTTCAAAGCACGAGCCACTAGTGGGCTCATCAGGCCACCGCCCCCGCCCGGGGCCATGCGGTGCATACGTGCAGGGCGTTGCCCGTCGAAACCCTTACCCGGTCCACCCGGGCCTTGCGCGATGCCCAACGTTGCCGCCAACGCCAAAGTCATTCCAAGGATCCAGCTTCTGTTCATCATGGTCGGTTCTCCTCAATTCCTTTTAGTCCGGCAGTGCCGGGAGTGGCAGCTTACTCATGTTGTCTCCCGGTGATTCCGGGATTCGGTGAACTGCTCTTTCGTGGAGATGAACCCAGGTTGAAATGGAAAGTTGCGGAGTATGGAAAAAAGTTTTCTAAGCTCCTTCTGGGGGAAACGGGAGGTGTGTCAGCGGGGCCCCGGTTGCGCAAAGAGCCACGAAAATGAAACGGCGAGATCACAGAGGGGAAGTGATCTCGCCGTAAGCCTCACCATCAACCAAACACGTCCCTCGCCTGTTGCTTCCTGGCGGAACCTGCAGACAAAGGTTCCGCCCGTGGAAGTTGACGATTCTGCGCCGAAGCGCCACTATTTTGTTAACTTGATGGACCCTTGGCGTTCCAGATTGAGAATGGCCACAATATCCAGATCTGGCAATAGTCCTCCGAGAAGGTTGTACAACAAGGTGTTTACGATGGAGCTTTGTACCTGGAAGGTGGCGGATGTCTGCCCCTGAGGCACCGTGACCGTTGCCGGAACGGTAATTCCGACAATGGCATTCAGCAGATTGCCGACCACGTTGTTCGGGTCCTTGTTCAGCACTACAACAGCGCCGCCGACCGGAGCCGGTTCCAGCAGCGTGACGCTGGCTGTCGCACTGTTACCCAGCTTCAACGAAGCCGGAACAGTCAGGTTGCCAAGAACGGGGATGTCGAGTGAGATTCTCACCTCGACAGCACCACAGCTCCCCAGAACCGCCCTCAACGTGGAGCCCACAATCGTCAGAAGATTGTTGACTGCGATCTGAACCGTTCCGCTGGTTTGGCCTTGGGGCACGAAGATCTGCCCCAGATTGCCATTGACCCCTACGAGGTTGATGGTAGAGCCGCCCACGGGAGCCGGTCCGGTCAAGGACACAGCAGCGTTAAGCAAACCCTGACCGGTCAGCAAATTGGTAACGCTCACATTGAGGTTCAGTGATTCCACGCACGGATCCGCAACGTCCACCTGTAGGGCACGGCTGATCGTATTGGACGAGGTGGCCGTGATGGTAGCGGTGCGAAGCAGATTCACAGAACTGGTTGCAATGATAAACGTGCCTTGCGTCTGACCCGCGGCGAGGGTGATGGATGCGGGAACGACGGCGCTGGCATTGTTGCTGGAAAGCGCAACCAATACGCCGGATGCTCCGGCAGGCGAGGCCAACGTAATGGTTCCCGTCGCATTCACGCCACCCTTCACGGTCAGCGGGTTTACCGCGAATGCCGCGATTTGCCCACCGTTGGGGTTGGTCGGGTTCTTCGTAAGCGCAATGGGTTTGGTGAGAGATACCCCGACCTGTGCGTTGATGTTCAAATTACCCAGCAGGTCGCCCAGCAAGGCATAGGCGATCTGGTTGATGACCGAAGTTTGCACCTGGAAGTTGGCGGACAACTGTCCTTCCGGAATGGTTACCGACGTTGGTACGTTGACGCCTACCGTGGTGTTCAGAAGGTTACCGAGGATGGTGTCGCTGGTGGCGGCCAGTGCAACCACCACGCCACCATTGGGTGCTGGTTCCAACAAGCTGACGATGCCGGTTCCGTTGTTTCCAATGTGGATGGAAGCAGGCACGGTCAGATTACCCAAGATCGGGATATCCAGCGAGATGACCGCTTGGATGCCCGGGCAATCGCCAAGAACGGCGCGTAGCGTGGAGCCGACCAGCGTCAGCAGGTTCGCCACGGAAATCTGGACCGACGCTTGCGTTTGCCCCTGCGGGATGAACACTTGACCCAGGTTCCCCGTGACGCCAACCAGGTTGATGGTGGATCCCCCGACCGGGGCTGGTCCATCGAGCGTTACCAGAGCGTTCAGCAACCCTTGTCCGGTCAGGACATTCGTGAGGTTGACGGTGAGGTTTAGCGATTCCACGCAAGGATTCGCAACGTCGATTTGTAGCGTGGCCTGCCGCGAGTTGGCGGAGTTCGCCGTAATTGTGGCGGTCTGCAGGGCATTCACTGCCGTGGTTTGGATGGTGAAGGTGCCGACGGTCTGTCCCGAAGCAATGGTGATGGACGGTGGAACCAGTGCATGCGCGTTATTGCTGGACAGGTTCACCAGCACACCCATAGTCCCTGCTGCGGAACCGATGGTCACCGTGCCCGTGGACGACGCTCCACCCTTTACCAGGTTCGGACTGATGCTGAAGGCGGTCAGCGTACCGCTTTCTGGGCTGGCGGCATTCAACGTGAGTGTAGCGGTTGAGGTGTTGGCCGACGTTGCCGTGATGGTGGCCGTCTGTTGGTTAGCCACCGCGGAGGTGTTCACGATGAAGGTTCCGCTGGTGCTGCCTGCCGGAATCAACAAAGTGGCAGGTACGGTGGCGTTGGCATTGTTGCTGGCGAGGGTGACACGAACACCACCGGCTGGAGCTGCGGCGCCGAGCGTGACGGTGCCCGTGCTGCTGGCTCCCGAAGTCACCGGATTGGGCGACAGGCTAAGCCCGCTGATGGTGCCAAGACCGGGATCTGGCGGATTCAAAGTGAGGACAACCATGGAGCTATTGGCCGAGGTTGCCGTGATTTGAGCCGTCTGGGTGGTGGTTACCGCCGTGGTGGTAACCGGGAAGGTACCGGAGGACTGACCTGCAGGAATGGTGATGGATGCCGGTACGGTGGCGTTGGCATTCGTGCTGGACAGGTTCACCAGAATGCCGCCTACAGGCGCTGTTGCCGCCAGAGTGACGGTTCCTGTGGCCGGGCTGCCCGATTTCGCCGGGTTGGGACTGATGGAAAGGCCGGAGATGTTCCCCAAACCAGCGCTAGGCGGGTTCAGGGTAAGCGTGGTCGCCACAGCGTTGGAAGACGTTGCGGTGATGACGGCCGTTTGCTGAGTGCCGGATGCCGTGGTGGTCACGGGGAAGGTGCCGCTGGTTTGCCCAGCCGGAATGATGATGGACGGAGGCACGGTGGCTACCGGATTGTTGCTGGCGAGCGTGACGAGAATGCCGCCAGCGGGCGCGGCCGTAGGCAATGTCACGGTGCCGGTGGCTGCGCTACCAGAGGTGACGGGGTTGGGAGAAATGACGACGCCCTGCAGCGTGCCCGACCCCGCACCCGGTGAGTTCAGCGTGAGGGCGGTGGTCATTGTATTCGCCGACACCGCCGTGATGGTTGCTGTCTGGTTGCTGGCTACCGGTGACGTGGTTACCGGGAAAGTTGCCGAGTTCTGGCCTGCGGGAATCACCACCGACGAGGGCACAGCGGCGTTTGCATTGTCACTCGACAGATTGACAAGCACACCGCCAGCAGGCGCCGCGTTCGTCAGAGAAACGGTGCCCGTTGCACCGTTACCGGAAACGACCGGGTTGGGCGTGATGGTGAGCGAGCCGATGTTCCCCGTGCCGGGGTCCGGAGGATTCAGACCAAGAACGGAAGTGACGGTATTCGCCGACACCGCCGTGATGGTTGCCGATTGCACGGAGGCAACCGCCGTGGTGTTGATGGTGAAGGTTCCACTACTTTGGCCAGCCGCAATGATGAGTTGCGCTGGGACAGTGGCATTGGGGTTGGCGCTGCTTAGGGTGACGCGTACGCCGCCCACGGGAGCAGGAGCCGCCAGGCTGACCGTGCCGGTGGTCGCGCTACCGGACTTGACCGGGTTCGGGTTGATGACTAGATTCGCGAGATTGCCCAGGGAGGGTTCTGCGGGATTCAGGTTCAACGTGGTGTTGACGGCGTTGGAAGAGGTCGCCGTAATGGTGGCGGTTTCGGCGGCTCCCACCGCAGTGGTCGTTACCGGGAAGGTCGCCGAGGTCTGTCCGCTGGGCACCACCAACGAAGGAGGCACCGCGGCATGCGGATTATTGCTCGCCAGGGTCACCAGAATGCCGTTGGAAGGCGCTGGGGATTCCAGGGTTACGGTTCCCGTCGCGTTGCCGCCGGAGGTAACCGGATTCGGTGCAACGGTGACTCCACCCAAGTTCCCGAGAGAGGCGCCGGGTGAGTTCAAACCCAGATCCGTGGAGACCGAGTTCGCCGACGTTGCGGTGATGGTCGCCGTCTGATTGTTGGCAACCGGAGACGTAGTCACCGGGAAGGTGCCGCTGGTCTGGCCCGCAGGAATCACGATGGATGCGGGTACAGATGCGTTCAGATTGTTGCTGCTCAGGTTGATGAGCACGCCGCCTTCCGAAGCCGGGGAGGTAATGGTAACTGTGCCAACAGCCGCGTTCCCAGTCGTGACCGGATTCGGCGCAATGGATAGGCTACCGATCGTTCCGTTTCCAGCGGCCGGTGGCTGCAGGCTAAGGTTCGTGGTGAGTTGATTTTGGGAAGTGGCCGTGATGACCGCAGTTTGTGTTGCTGCTACCGGAGTCGTGGTGACGGGGAAGGTTCCCACGCGGGACCCGGCAGGAATGACGAGAGAGGTCGGAACCGTGGCGCTGGGATTGTTGCTGCTGAGGTTCACCAGTACCCCACCGGGCCCAGCTTCTTCCGCCAGAGTGACTGTACCGCTAGCGCTGGAGCCGGATACCACTGGGTTGGGTGTAACACTGAGAGTGCCGATGACCCCTTCGCCAGGACCGGGGGGCAGTAACTGCAACTGCGTGGTTACCGTATTCGCCGATGTGCCGGTAACCGTGACCGTCTGCGGTGTAACCACAGGTATGGTGCTCACGATGAAGGTTGTGGTGGTTTGACCTGACGGCACAACAACCGATTGCGGCACCGTGACGCTGGGGTTATTGCTGCTGAGGTTCACCAGGATACCGCCCTGCGGGGCAGGCGAAGATAGGGTGACCGTGCCCGTGCCGTTGCTGCCAGAGACGATAGGATTCGGGCTAATGGTGATGCCGCCAATTTGTCCCAATCCCGCACCACCGGGGACGATTTGCAGGGTGGCCGTTGTGTTATTGAGAGAGGTGGCCGTGAGCGTCGCGGTCACTGCGGTGGTGACCGCCGAAGTAGTAATGGCAACGGTTCCGGACGTGGAGCCTGCCGGAATGACAAGCCGTTGGGGCATGCTGGCGGCTGCATTGTTAGAACTGAACTCAACCAATGCGCCGTTGCTGGGGGCAGGCGCGGCCAAGGTGACCGTGCCGGTGGCGCCGACGCCGCCGGTGACACTTGTTGGCTGTACCGCGAACGAACTGAGATTCACACGCGACGGCGTCACTGGGTTCAAGGTGGTGGTTGCTGTGACTGTATTCCCAGACCGTACCGAGACAGTGACAACGTGGGTTTCTTCCACAGCGGCAAAGCTGATGGGAAAAGTGCCAACGGTCTCTCCCTCGGAAAGGGTCATGGTGAGCGGAACCTGCACTGCGCGGTGATTTGAGGCGATGACCAAGCGGGCCTTACGCGCCGGAGCCGGAGCCTGCAGTTCCACGGTTCCAGTTCCTGATGTCTGCGTACCCACGGTGGTGGGGTCGAGCACCAGGCTCTTGATAAGCACCGATTCGGCGTCTTCGTCCATCAGGCACGCGCAATCCACGCAGGCTGTACCTGGGACCACTCGTAATGTGGCGATCAGCGTCTCGCCCACGGCGGAGGCGACAACATCCACATCCCCGCCGACGTGTTGGGACGGGGCGTGAATGGCGAAGGTAGCCGCAGAATATCCCGCGGGCACCTGCACGGACGAGGACAGGGTCAAGCCCGCTGCGGCGAGATTGACCGTGAGGCCTCCGACAGGGGCTGGTCGGCCCAAACGCAATGTTGCGTAGGTCGATTTACCACCCAGAATGGACGTCTTGTGTAAGGCGAGAGAAGCAAGCGTCTTTTCGCCAACGGGATTCACCAACAGACGAGCGACAACGGCGTCGCCATGGTTGGCATCGCTGAAGGTGACCGATTTTGTCTCCAGGGTCTCCCCCACCACAAAGGAGAAGTGTGCGGTATCCGCACCTACGGGCGCCGTCAGGTTCTGCGGAACCGGGAGCGCACCATCAGAGCTGGTCAGCCGGATGGGAGTGGTTTCAGAAACTGGGCAGCTGAGGTAGGCGATGGCATGAACCGTCTCACCGGTGACGGCGGAGTTGCGATCGAAGAGGACGTGCCCCACTTTGGAACAGGTCTCCGTCGGCGTTTCCGCAAAATAGCGGAGACGCGCCTCGTCGGAGTCGATAACCAGCAGGCCACCATCCCCACGGACGGCTAGGCCAAGCGGCCGACTGAGTCGGGTTTGAAGCGCATTTCCTGGTTCGGTGCTGCCGGATGCAAGACCAGCACGATGCCGCACAACGCCAGCGCTGTCAATGACGTAGACGCGGCCTTGCTGCGGGTGGGCCACATAGAGACGTCCCGCGGCGTCGGTAGCAATGCGAGATTCCGCCGAAAGTGGGAAGTCGGCAACGGAGCAGAATTCGCACTCCGCGCCCTCTCCTTCACCACCCAGGGCAGTGATTTGGCCATTGGGAAGAACGCGCAGTATTTGCTTGCTTCCCGAGTCGACAAGAAAAACTGTTCCGTCAAGGCCAGCCGCCACAGAGGTGGGGCCGTCGAGCGCCGCGCAGAGAGCATCGCCCCAGACGTTTCCGTCGCCACGCGTGCCGGTGCCGGCATAGTTCTGGATGCGTCCGTCGGTGGACACAACCCTGAGGCGATTGTTGTGGGTGTCTGCAATGACAACCAATCCGCCGGGTAGGACCGTGATGCCGGAAGGTCCGTTCAGCGCGGCATCGATCGCCAGACCGCCATCCCCGCTGTTACCAGAAGTGCCGTTGCCCGCGAATGCTTCAATCGTGCCATTCGTTCCGACGACACGCACGCGGTTGGAGGCCCGGTCAACGATGTAGACCTTTCCAGAAGCGTCAACCCCAACGGCGACTGGTTCAGACAGAGTGGCGTCGGCAGCTGCTCCGCCATCACCCGTATTGCCGGAGCTGCCGGTGCCGGCGAATCGCGAAAGAACGCCGGAGGGGTTGAGACGAAACACGGAATGAGCCGCAGGATCCGCGATGTAGACGCTACCGTCTCGCGCCCAGGCGACATCTGTGGGTTTGACCAATGCTAGATCTTGATTGCCGGAGGACTTCAGGTATTCGTAAAGCGCGGGGAAGCCACCCTTCCAGTCCAGAGCATCGTTCAACACCAGACTAACTTCGTTGGATTCTCGTCCGCCAGCTTCCACCAGCATTGAGACCAGTCCCAGCTCGCGAAGTTCCTCAGGGACTTTAACGTTGATTTGATCTAGCCCTGCGAAACCGGGGGCAACGCCAGCGTACTCCACTTCGAGCTCACGCTTGCCTTCCCAGGCCCCGGTCGCGTGAACCTTCACGGTTCCTTGGTCGGCGTTTCGCCAACCGGTGCCGTACAGAGAGATTCGTGTAGATATGACTTCTTCGGTTTCGAGGTGGGTGAAGCCGGAAAAAGGTTCCAGGAAGTAGGTGGAGCCGTTGAGCAGGGCGCCTCGATCACCCCGCAGAGCATCCACGTAGAACAGAGAGGGAGATACCGCAGCAACGGCGACGGTGGCAGTCTGCACCCCGCCCGGCCCTTGAATGCGCACAGAAACATGACCCAAAGGTGCAGTTTCCGGCACCAGGAAGTTCACTTGACCCGGCGAGACAAACAGCAGTGGGGCGGCAACGCCCCCGACCTGCACGGATACGCCGCCCAGCGAGAGCGGAAGGTTCCCGTTATCGTCAAACTCGGCCGAAGCTGTTTCTGACGTGAAGTTGCTGCCGAACGCGGTGGCCAAACTATCCGTGGTGACCCCCGGCACATAGCTTGCTGCGGATACGACACTCACCTGCGCAGAGGCCATCATTGGCGCAAACGCAAGAACGATCGTCAAAAGCAGGCAGAATGCATAGCTCCTGCCCATGTATTTTTTCGTTGTCATCCCCTCTCCCCCTAGCCGACACAATCTTGCGCTTTCCAGCGTGATCTATCTATCGGTGGAGACACACCTATCCTGTATGTTCTGAGCCGAATAAATAATGAAGACACATTACTCGTTCGGCGCAGCCAGAAAGGAGCAAACGATAGTAAAGACCGCTAAACTGCGAGAGTTTATCCGCTAGTCTTTTGGGCGTACCCAGTCGCCCGAAATATAAAGATACCTGTGTGAAAACTAACCCCAACCGTTGCAAGCAGTCAATATAGAAGGGTTTAAGAACTGGCAAATCTACTTAGAACTTTTTAGCGTCATCAATGTAAATTTTATCTCAGCTTATCTGGAACGTTAACGCAGTTATGCATCTTGGTTGGCCCATCATCCGTTAACCCGGCTGCGGTCCCTTCCGATGAGAACTGCCCTAAAGGCCAGACCTTCCAACAGGTTGCCTCAATATTCGGATCGTTCTCCATTAATGAGAAAATATTCTCGAATCGACAGGAAAATAGGTACTTTTTGTAAAGTGATGCCAAGGAGGGTGGCTATCTACGTAGTACTCTTGTCGGAACCTCCCGCCCAAGGATTCACCGCGAGAAGGTCTAGGCAGGAGCAAAGTCGCGCCCCGTCTCCGAAGGAGATTTGCCTAAGGTCCGTGCCGGCGATCTCCGCAGATGGCGCGATTGGGTCTCTGGGAAAGCGCTGGCTGGTCGGTCGGCGCCACGGCCTTTCGCAGGGGCGGCGACTACTGAGCGGCCTGGATTATCGCCTCAACTGTACACTTTCCTTATTGATCTGGAAACTAAACCTTCGGGTAGCAGAGCGATGTAATTGTTCAGCGGCCCCATTCTTCCGCGCGAAGAATACCGCGGAAGTGCAGAACACGCTTCGCGAGTTGAAACCCATGACGTTGCAGAATCGGTTCGTAGCGCGGAAGGCGCGTGGCGGATATATTAGTTAGTGTTTGGAATAATACATATAAGACATTCACTAATATTTTTGAAAAGCCACGTATTGCGGCGTTACCTGGCTCGTCAAACTCAGAGATCCACCAGGTACGTGAATCCGGAGCGGCAGCCAGGACAGCGTCGACAAGACCTTCCAACTCAGATTCTGTAAAGCAGTCGAGAAAGAAGTGACTTGCGATGCCATCGATTGGAGGCTGCTGCGATTCGAGGGAGATGGGACGAAGAAGGTCAAGTTGTAGAAAACGAACACGCGGCGCAGCGAAAGAGGTCCTCTTTCTCGCCAGATGGATCATATTGGCGCTTGCGTCAACGGCAGTCACGCGCAGCTGCGGGTTTTGAACGAGCGCCTCGGTCAGGAAACGTCCATCACCGTCACCGAGCACCAGAAGGTGGGCACAGTTTTCGGGAAGAGGAAGAAATGTGGTGCGGCATCGCTGCAGCTTCCCGGCGAAGGTCAGATACTCCAGCCAACGATAAAGAGGAGCAATACGATCAAAGCTCATGCTGACCCCTTCGGATTGCCCTGTTGCCACAGCGGATCATCGCAGCCCCAGCAGCAAGAGGACGGGAAGTAGAAGCAGCAAGTCCGCAAGGGCGCGAGCCGCTGCAGGAGGCCAGTGCCGCCGATACTGGTCGAGCAGGGCAATGGCAAGCACCGAGCCAGCAAGCAATCCGCCTAGAGCGAGTGAGCCATTGGCGATGGGCAGGAAGCTGCATAGAAGAACTTCGCCCATCGCCGTTATCAGAGCAATCTTCCCTTTGTTCCGAGTGAAAAAGCTGGCGACGGGCAAGACCTGCGCGTGGCATTGCTCGGACTGCGGCAACCTCGCGAACAGTCGAGGAGCCTCAGGTGCAGGCAAAGGGCTTTGCTCTTCCCAATCAGAAAGAATGCAGCAGTTCCAAAAGGCCAGTGCGCCGAAGGCCAGGAATAGCAGTACGATTGCGCCGAGCGGAGCGCCCAGGGAAAACGGGGCCCACAGAACACCGACAGCCAGCACCGTGGCAACGCAGGCCTCCTTGAAAAAATACCGAGGTTCAACGCCAGACAGATAGTGCGCAGCCGCCAGGTACAACAAGGCCAGCAGACCCACTGCGCAACCAGTCCACAGCAGCCGCGGGTGGAGTGACTGGATGGCTAGCCAGCTCGAAGTCACTACCAGTCCAACTGCCAGCCCCAACAGCGGCCAACGGTAGTGGTCACTGAACTGGTGCCGCAGGGTAGGGCGGAAGCCTTCTGGGCGGCTGGCATCCCCAATGCGATCGAGAAGGTAACACACCCAAACAGCGGCAAAGAGCGCCGCGCACTCTGGCCAGCGCAACGGGATGCGAAGCAGCCGAGCACAAAGCAGTTGCCACGATAGCGCGACAAAAGCAGCGTCCAGCCCTACTGCATGAGGTAGCAACCACACCGGCGCCTCTGGTCTTGCAGAGGATGGAAGGTCGCCGCCGCCTCTGTGGGCTCGTAATTTAGGCGGCCAGATAGAGCCCGGGACGTAGAGACGCGGAAGCGACACAGCAGGAGTCTCCGCACTCGGAGCGCTCGCGCGCGAGTACCCGTGGCGCTCACCAACCCGCAGTGGTTCCGGGAATACAGCTCGACGTTTCTCGACCACTCTTCTTTCAGACTAACAAGTGGATGACGGCGGGCGTTGGCGCCAGGGAAGGGTTAGGTTCCCGCGGCAATCTTCCATTTCCCGCACAATACTTGACGCGACGACTATTTCCCTGGAAAAGAAGTCTTTATTTTTCCTGGACTTAGCGCGGAATTGAAAGTTTGTTTTGAAAGGAAGAAATATTTCAATTTCTTGTCAGCAAAAAGTAAGTCCGCGGTACAAACAGGTAAAGTGGTCTCTCGCCGGTTGTCCGTAGTCTCGGGACCCGGCCTCTCCGGGGTTCGTGGATCTGATGGAATTTGCCGAGGCATCTCGCTTCATTGAAGAGCTCCTGCAGGATTGGGGGCAGGCCCTCGCACGTCAAGCGTTTCGCCTAACCGGAGATGCGGAGATCTCTGACGATCTGGTGCAGGAAGCGTTCCTGGCGCTTTACCAGGAATTGCGGCGCGGCGCCGACATCGAAAATGCACGCGCTTGGACTTTGACCGTGGTGAGAAACCTCGCTGCAAAACGCTACCGCTCTCTGGGCACGCGGAACGAATGCCTGGAGCCTAGCGATGTCCTAGATCAATTCCCCGCGTCAGCGTCGACGCACCCGGACCAGGAGCGAGAGTTGCGCGACATGCTCGGCATCCTGAGTCACCGTGAACAGGAAGTTATGCTGCTCCGTCTGGATTGCCTGAAGTATCGAGAAATCGCCGAATGTCTCGGCATTGATGAAAGTTCTGTAGCCACCCATTTGGCGCGAGCAATCCGGAAATTGCAGGCGGCCGCCAAGGAACGCGCTTCCCATCTCTCTTATGCGAGGGCGGCCCATGCTGAAAAAGCACTGTAGTGAAGAGCAGTTGATCGCTCACCTCGATAACGAGTTGGCTCCGGCGTTGCGGGATGAGGTGGAAGAACACCTGAGTCTTTGCTGGAAATGCCGGGGAAGGCGGGCTGATCTGGAGAACGGCATTCATCGCGTGTCCCAGGCGTTGGACCGCAGCACTTACCCGCCGCCAAATTGGACGGACCGTACGCGGCGACGCCTGCTGGCAGAAATGGCAGCCCAGGAGACAAACCGCAGCATTTCCTTTCCGTCCTCCCGTCCGGCGCTGCGTTCCTGGCAAGGCCCGTTGCGCATTGCCGCAGCCTTGGCAGCCAGTGTGGCGCTTTGCGTCTCTGTTTACACCTATTGGTTTGAAAGGGACATGCAGGTGCGAGCCCACAGCCAGATCGAGCGCTTCGTGCAAAGCGATCTCGGCCTAGGCCAACAGTCTCTCCATCAGGTGATGCTGCTGGAGCTGCGAGAGCCCAATGCCCGGACAGCGGCAAAAGAACTTCGCGTGGAAGTGTGGAGTGACCCTGCGGCGCATCGCCACGCCATCCGTCTGCATGACGCCGGGGAATTGGTGCACGCCGCGTGGAAATCCAGCGCGCAAGTTTGGGGCTCCAGCCCCGGCTTCACCGACACTAGCCGCACCGCCACGCCTCTGCCCAATCTGCTGGAAACCCGATGGACGCCACAGGAGGCGGAAACACAACTGATTGCGTGGATGGGGGCTAACGCGTGGAAACCTCTCCGCTTCGCTCCGGATATGCGCGCATTTGCACAGGAACACGGATCCGAAGTGGGGTTGGATGTGCCTTCCCCGCATACGATCCGCCTTCGCGCTTCCCGTGCCCGCAACCAGATCACGACACAGTGGTCCGTGGACATGGATACCCGCACCAACCGTCCACAGAGCCAAACGATCCGCTGGCAAAAAGATGGCGCCGTGATGGAATTACGTGTCGTCACAGAGCAGGAAGAGTTGGTCGCCGGGATAGCCATTCCGCCGGATGTCTTCACCAACCCGATGGCGGAAGCGATCGCGACACTGCCCCTTCCGGTGCAGCCTCAGCCCACTGCCACAGAGCTTTATCCATCCGCGCCGACCAGCGAGCAATTGACAGAATCCGCCATCCGCATCGAATTCCTGCTGCATCACTTGCCAGCGGATTGGACCAGGGCGTTGGAGATTCAGGAAGCGGAGAACGTAATTGTCGTCCGCGGCGTCACCGAATCCGAGAATGCGCGCGCCGTCATTGAAGCGGAAGTAAACGACATTGCCTGGACCAGAACAGCACTCCAGTCCTTGGACGCTTTGCCCGCAATCAGCCCGCTATCCACGGAAGATGGCGCCCTGAGCGTTGCCCCCGAACCCGCCGTGGAATCGGTATTCCCGTTGGAAAAGGAACTTGCCGCCCATTTTGTGGCGCACGCCGCGAACAAGGATGAAGCCGCCAAACAATTGGCGGCGTTCTCTTTGCGAGCAGCACAACTGGCGGCGGAGCTTCGGGCCGAAACATGGGCGCTACAACGGCTGGATGAACGCTTTCCAGCCGAACGTCTGGCCTTGGCGTCTGCGAGTGTACAGAGGGAGTTTTCGTTGGTGCGGCAGCAGCGGCAGACGGCAATCAAGACGACCACAGCCGCATTGCGGGCCATCGTTCTTCCCGTATTTGGGCCCCTGCACCAGAAGCTGGCGCAGGCCAACCAGATCACAGACATCGGCGACTCCAATGCTGCCGATGCCGTGGATGACAAGGCTGCGACGGGCGAAACGACGATTTCGGCGGCTTCGGCAATCGACGATCGCATTCGCGCCTTGCTTGCAGGCGGCACGCAGCTGGACGCTTCCCCTGGGGATGCCTTGGGGCGCGTGTTGCACGCATTGGATTTTTTACAGAATGGCAGGCCCGACGAAATCACCGTGGGAGTGATTGAGGCCACCAGCATTGAACACTGACAAGACGCCGCTACCGGAATGGCGGCCAGCACCACAGTCCAGATTTTTCAGGGACACCATGAGGAGAACTCTATGAGACGCATACTCATGCTTGCAGTCGCGTGTTTCGCGTTGATTGCAAGCGCTTTTGCCCAGACGGCACAGATTACCGGCCGTGTGGTTGATGGCAGCGACGCCGTGATGACCAACGTCGCCATTGAGGTGACCAACCAGGCCACCGGCATCATGCGCAAAAGCCAGACTAATTCCGAGGGCTACTATTCGGTCCCTCTTCTGCCTCCGGGAAGCTACCGGATGCTCGTAACCGCAGAGGGCTTTCGGCCTTCCAGTCGCGATTCCATCAACCTCACTGTCGATCAGATTGCCCGTATCGATTTCGTGCTGCAGCTCGGCAGTGTATCCGAAACCGTTACGGTAAGCGGCGAGGTCCCGTTGTTGGAAACGCAATCCGGCACGCTCCGCGGGTTGGTGGACCAGCAGCGCATTGAGGGTCTGCCCTTGAATGGGCGCGACATGACGCAGCTATTGGCGATTCAAGGTGGTGTGATTCCACGCACCCAGACAGATGGTGAAGGCAACGCCTTCTCTGTGAATGGCACGCGCGGTAACGGCGTCGCTTACAATCTGGATGGCGGATCGAACACCAACTCCTACCGCAACTACAGCGGCATCTTCCCAAATCCGGATACCGTGCAGGAATTCAGCATGCAGAAGAACAACTTCAGCGCTGAGTATTCCAATGCATCGGGCGCCGTGGTCAACGTTGTCACCAAGTCCGGCACGAATGAGTTTCATGGGTCCGTCTTTCACTTTCTGCGCAATGCGCAGTTCAATGCCCGCAACTTCTTCGCTCCCCAACGCGACACGCTGAAACGTAATCAATTCGGTGGCACCATCGGTGGTCCTATTGTCCGTAATAAAGCGTTTTTCTTCTTTGGCTATCAGGGCACCACGCTGCGCAGCGATCCGGCGCTGACGCGACAATTCCTGCCCACGGCGGCGATGCGCGCGGGCGACTTCTCATCCGTAGCGACTCCGCTGCGCGATCCATTGACGGGCGGCACCTTCGCCAACAATCAGATTCCCGTCAGCCGCATCAGCCCGGTGACGCAGAACTTTCTGCAGTACCTTCCGGTTCCTGCATCCGCCACGGGTGAACGTTTCGTGGGGGCGCCCCTGCGTCCCAACGATCATGAGTACACCATTCGCGGTGACTATGACTTGGGCAGCCACCGCATTACCGGCCGAGCCTTCCTCAAGAACCTGGATCGCCCGTTCACCGGAAACGTGAACGATTTGGCTTCCATGTTCGCGGCCAACGTGGGCAAGAGCTCGCAACCCTACCGGCAGTGGACCGTTAGCGATGCCTGGACGGTGAGCCCCAACATGCTGAACAGCGTCACGCTCGCTGTCCGTACCCAGCACATCCTGAACGACTGGAATGCCGTATCGATTCCCATCGACTTCGCCTCCGCTGGCGTGCAGGGCATTGCCGTCAAGCAGCCTTCCAGCGTCGTGATCGCCGTCACCGGCGCCTTCACTGCTCGTCCCGGCTGGAACTACGAACGCGATGACCGCGATATTCAGATCAACGACGTGTTCACTATCATTCAGGGGCGTCACGAAATCAAGTTTGGTGGGGAGTACCTGCGCGTGCGCAACATCATTCGCAACGACTTCCGCACCATGGGTAACTTCGATTTCAATGGCTCCATCACCGGCAACGCGATGGCCGATTTCATCACAGGCAACGTGTTCCGTTTCTGGCAGGGCGGCGGCGAATATAAGGAACTAACTGGCAACCGCTTCGGATTCTTCCTGCAAGATACCTGGAAGGCGTCCCCCAGCTTCACGTTGACCGCTGGCATGCGTTGGGACCCCGTGTTGCCTTACACCGACAAGCTCGGTCGCGTGCAGTGCTTCGAGCCCGGCGCACAATCCACCCGCTTTCCGAATGCGCCATCCGGCTATCTGAACGCGGGCGATGCCGGTTGCCCAGAAGGTGGTTTCCCCAGCTATAAAGGAGCCGTGGCCCCACGTGTCTCCTTCGCCTGGAACCCTGGCAACGGCAAGACCGTCATCCGCGGTGGCGGCGGCATGTTCTGGAATCCGCAGTTCACCGTGCTCTACAACGGCTTCGTGAACGCAGCTCCGTTCAGCCCGCAGATTACGACCTTCGGTGTTCCGTTCAACGATCCCTTCGGTACCGTGCCGAATCCGTTCCCAGGCTCCTTTGCGCCATTTGACGCACCGACGGATTCTGAGTTCGTCACGCCGATGGGCCAGATTGGCACCTTCAACCAGAGCTTCCGCCCGAGCTTCATGCAGTCGTTCAATTTTACCGTGGAACGCTCCCTGGGCTTGAGCACGGTCGCTCGCGTGAGCTACGTGGGCAACCAGGGGCGTCACCTCAGCTATAACCAGGATGTGAACTTCGCACGCTATGCACCGGGCGCTACCACGTCCAACATCCAGCAGCGTCGCCCCTACGGAGACTTCGGCGCGATTCTGATGGCGGAAGCCGGCGCCAGTTCGTCGTACCACGCCATGCAGCTTTCGGTGGAACGCCGCGTCTCCCAGGGCTTCAGCGTGGAGGCCAACTACACCTGGTCCGCGTCTATCGACGACATGTCAGAAGACCCGACGCCAGGACAATCCAGCTCCATCCCGAACCCGCTGGACCGCAACTTCAACCGTGGTCGTTCGGATTTCGACAATCCGCACCGCTTTGTTGCCAGCTATGTGTGGGCTCTGCCGACGTTGAAGAATCAGCACATGCTGGTGCGCTCCATTCTGGGCGGGTGGGAGTCCTCCGGCATCGTCACCCTGCGCAATGGATTCCCCTACACCGTCAACTCCGGTTCCGATCGTTCCATGAGCGGCATTGGCGGCGACCGTGCTGACATTGTGGGTGATCCCAATATCTCCGGTGACCGCTCGAAGGCAGAGTGGCTCGCTCGCTACTTCGACCCCAGCGCGTTTACGCAGGCGGCCGTGGGAACCTTCGGTAACGCTCCGCGTTCGCTGATGCGCGGACCGGGCTCTGCTAATTTTGATTTGAGCTTGGTGCGCAACTTCCCCATCCAGGAGAAGATGCGTCTACAGTTCCGCAGCGAGTTCTTCAATGCGTTCAACCGCGCCAACTTCAACAACCCCTTCGCGCTGGCCAACACGCCAGCCCGTCTGGGACGCATCGAAAGCGCCGCGGACCCGCGCATTATCCAGTTCGCGCTGAAACTCCAGTTCTAATCCGATGAGGAGACCATCCATGAAATACGCACTAGGGCTCGTTATGGTGCTGGCGCTCCTCACCAGCGCCTGCTCCCGCACGGAGCCGACAACTGCGGTAGTGGTCGAGAAGGGTGGCGACTATGCCACCCTTCTCGACCAAGTGCTGGAACAGCGCCTGGAAGAGAACCGCAAAGAACGAGACAAAGCCATTGCCGCCCTCACCGACAAAGGGGCGGTAGAGGCACGCCAGAAACACATCCGCGAAGAGTTCACCAAATTGATTGGTGGCCTTCCGGAAGGACGCACGCCGTTGAACGCAAAGGTAACGGGCGTGTTGGACCGCGAAAGCTACACCATCGAGAAAGTGGTGTATGAATCCATGCCGGGTTTCAAGGTAACCGCCAATCTGTACATCCCTAAGAATGGCAAAGGCCCCTTCCCGGCGGTGTTGGGTACGGCAGGCCACTCGCCCGTAGGCAAAGCCGCCGATACCTATCAATCCTTCTGGTCCACCGTCGCATCCCGAGGTGTGGTGGTGCTGGCCTTCGATCCCGTGGGCCAAGGGGAACGGCTGGAATATCTCGACCCCACAACGGGTAAGCCAACCATCCCTAGTGGCACGTCGCAGCATTCCGTACCAGGTATGCAGATGCTGCTGACTGGGCAGAACATTGCCCGCTACTTCATTTGGGATGGCATTCGAGGTGTCGATTATCTACTTACTCGCAAAGAAGTGGATCCGAAGCGCATCATGACCGCTGGGAACTCCGGTGGCGGCACACAGTCGTCCTACATCGGTGTGGCGGAACCGAGGCTAGCGGGTGTGCTGGCTTCCTGCTATCCCACCAACTGGCGTCACCTTTGGGGCGACCCCGGTCCGCAGGATGCGGAACAGGTCTTCGCCGGCTGGATTGTTGGCGGCTTTGACTTCAGTGACTTCGCCATTGCCGCGGCGCCACGCAAATACCTGATGTCTTCCGCCGAACGCGATTACTTCGAAATTGATGGCGCCCGACAGACCTATCAGGAAAGCAAGAAGATCTTCGGCGTCCTGGGCGCGGAAGATGCCATCCAGCACATCACGGCAGACGAAAAACACGGCTGGTCCAAACCCTTGCGCGAGCAGGCCTATGCCTGGTTTGCCAAGGCATTCAACGCGCCCACCGTTGCGGGCGAGGAGAAGGATCTGAAGTTGGAAAAGCCCAAGGTGCTGGAGGTGACGCCAACCGGCCAACTGCTGACGAGCCTCGGTACGCGCACGGTGCGTGAAATGACACGTGAGCGCGCGAAGTCCTTGGCTGCCAAGCGGCAAGCGGCACAGAAGGCCGCGCCTTTGAATGCAGATGCCATCCGCAAGGCCTTGCAGATGCGCACGGTGGAAGGTGTTCCCGCAGCAAAGTCACTTTCCAGCAAAGAGATCGACGGCATCAAGCTGGAGAGCATCGAGCTCGAAACTGAGGCCGGTATTCGTATTCCCGCAGTGCTTTACTTACCGTCGACGGCGGCAGGCAAAGAAGCCGTGGTGATGGCGAGCTCAGCAGGGAAGAATAGTGACGTTCTGGAATTGAGCGCACTGGCCTTCGCCAAAGAAGGCAAGGTCGTTCTGGCGGTGGACCCACGAGCCATGGGCGAGGCCGCTCATCCCGAACGGAAGGGTGGCTACTCTGCGCTCTACCAGGTGAGCGCGCGTGGTTGGCTGATGAATGAAAGCTTGGCCGGCATGCAGACCAACGACATTCTGGCCGCAATGCGCTATATGCGTTCACGCCCCGAAGCCAGCGGAGCCGCTTTGCAACTGGTGGGCTCCGGAACCGCCGGGCCGCTGGTGCTCTTTGCTGCTGCCATTGATGGCAACGTGCAGACAGTCTCCACAGAGAATGCCATTCGCTCTTACGAAGACCTGATTAACGCGGATCTCCATAAGGGCATGGAGAATCTGATCGTTCCCGGATTGCTGGCCGTGCTGGATCTACCAGAGGTTGTCGCAGTGATCGGTCAGAACAAAGTGACGATGAACAACCCGTTCGACTTCGCAACTCTGCTAACGGCTGAGTAGATACTCTACTTACAAAGGCATCCGCGGGTACCTGCGCACCAGCACGTCCCGTGGATGCCTTTTTCTTTGTTGCCTTCGCGCCTCCGCCTTGCTTCCCTTCCCCTGTCTGCTTTGCCTTTTCCGCCTACTTTGCTTTCACGCTATAATTCGGGTTCTTCACAGGCATGGGAGCGCCTACCTCTTTGCGCCACGCTTGCAATTTCTGATGCAGTGTCCGCACCAAGTCCGGCTCCGCGCTCGCCAAGTCCTTCGCCTCACCCAAGTCTTCGCTCAGACGATATAGCTCCAAACGTCCGTCTTCAAAATACTCCAGCAGTTTCCATTCCCGTGTCATCACCGCACTCACCGGCGAAGTGGTGATGTAGTAATGCGGATAGTGGAAGTACAGTTCGTTGCGGGACAACCCCTGCTTCGGATTCTTCAGCAGCTTCGCAAAACTCAAGCCGTCGATGGAGCCCTGCTTCTCCAGCCTCGCCGTATTTCCTGTCAACTCCATCAGCGTGGGGTATAGATCGATGGTGGAAACGGGCTCGTCGCAAACCTGTCCCATGGCAATCTTTCCCGGATACTTTACGATTAGCGGCACTCGAATGCCGCCCTCGTAGAGAGAGCCTTTTCCCGAACGCAATGGAGCGTTGTTTGTGATGTTGTCCCGAATGAAGCCGCCGTTGTCGGACAGAAAGAGCACGATTGTGTTTTCAGTCAGTCCCTTCTTTTCCAAATGATCAAGCACACGGCCCACGTTCTCGTCCAGACTGTGCACCATGGCGGCAAAACCGGGATTGGTGTGATTCAGTCCTGGCTTCAACTTAGCCTTGTACCGCTCCACCAGTTCCGGTTTCCCCTCGATCGGCGTGTGTGGAGTGTGGAACCAGAGGTTTAGAAAGAAGGGGCGGTCGCCTGCCTGGTCAATCGCTGTAAGCGCTTCCGTCGTCAGGCGATCCGTCAGGTACTCACCGGGCTTGCTGTAGTTCAGCCCCGGCACAAAGCGAAACTCGGGGAACCGCTTTCTGCCGCTAAAGGGATAGAAGTAGGTCTCCGGCGCGCCCCAAAGCGAGCCGCCGACATCAGCATCAAAGCCTTGGGAAAGCGGATAGTGCGAAGGATCGCCGAGATGCCACTTTCCAATGTGCGCGGTGAAGTACCCGGCGTCGTGGAGCGCTTCTGCCAGCGTATACTCCGCATGGGGTAGATTCTCTTCGACCAGGGGAGGAATCATCGGTTGGTTCACTACCGTCTTCTGCGCACTTTCCCGCCAGATGGTCAGCTTCAGCCGGGCCGGAGTCTTGCCGGTAAGAATCGAAGCGCGCGTGGGACTGCAAACCGGCGCTGCGGCATAGGCGCGATGAAAACGCACTCCCTGCGCTGCCAGCTTCTCGATGTGCGGGGTCTCATGCAGATCGGCTCCATACGGAGTCGTGTCGGCCCAACCTAGGTCGTCCGCCATCATCAACACCACATTCGGCGGTTTCGCCTCTGCAGCTTTCGTTCGAAGCGCCACCACGCCCGCGCTCAGCATGGCGCCCAAAAATATACGTCGATTCACGTCAAGCCTGCCTTCTGTTCGTATGACCTCTTCCCGAGTTCCCGACCATTGTATGCGCAGAGCAGTGTGTCAGGTCAGGTCTCCCGCGTGATCTTTGTCATGATTGCGCCGCAATACCATGGGGAGTCGATACAATCGTAGCCGCCCGCCTCAGTCTCCAGAATGAGAGTAGAGTCGGCGGGACCGAACAACCTATCTGTCATGGCTATCATCCGTCGTCTTTTCCCTTACATTTGTGCCGTCGTTCTTCTTGCGTTGGTTCCCCGGATACACGCTGCCGCGAATGACAATTTCGTCATTCTCATTTCGGTCGATGGCGCTCCGGCCTACCACCTGCGCAATGAGGAACTCTTGCTTCCGAATATGCGCGAACTCATCCGTAACGGGGTCTGGAGCGAAGGTAGCCAAACGGTTTTCCCGAGCATGACCCTTCCGTCCCACACCACACTGATCACAGGTGTTTCTCCACGCGTGCATCGCACGTTGGGAAATCGGGTGAAGAACCGCAAGACCGGCGAGGTGATCAACGTAGATCGTCTACCTAGAGCGGAATCCATCCAGACCACCACGCTCTTCGATGCCGCGAAGCGGAACGGCATAAGCATCGCCACTTTCCGTTGGCCGCAAACCAAGGGCGACCCCTCCGTCGACTTCAACATTCTACTCGGCGCTCCCACCGAAGAAGAGCGTAAAGAGCCCGCGTGGGTTTTCCTGCAGCAGCAGGGGTTTCCCATTGATATGTACGCGACTTGGGAAAAGGATATTGCATTGCGCGGCGCGAAGGATGTCTTGCTGGCGGAAGCTGCCGCTCATCTGATTCGCAAGAACCCGCACCGCCTGACGGCTTTTCGCGTGGTGGCGCAAGATTCCGTGCAGCATGCCTTTGGCACCGGACACTATATGTCCAAAGCTGCCGTCACGTCCACGGATGCCGCCATTGGCGTGCTGCGCAAAGCGGTGCGCGATGCTGGAATCGAAGATCGCACGACCTTCATCGTCGCGGCGGACCACGGCTTTACCTCCGTCACGCACTCCATCAACATTCACCCTCTGGTGAAACAGCATGGCTTGCAGGATCGCATCAAGCTCTACGAATCGGGCGGTTGGATCACCTATGTGGAACTACAGCCCAGCTTTGACGCCAAGCGCGACGGAGCCGCACTCAATGCCTTCTTCGCCGCAGCGCAGGCCCTGGAGGGCATTGAGCGCGTGGTGAAGCCCGAAGGTTTTCATGGACTGGGCCTACCCCGCTATGAGGAAGATGAACATATTCTGGGCCAGTACATGATCATTTCCGACATCGATACCCACTTCCGCAGAGACCTGGATGGCTCAGGCTCCACGGCACGCGAGTTGATGAAGGAGCCTTATCACGGGCACGGCTATCTGCCGACGCATCCACTGATGCGACCCTGGCTGGTGCTATCCGGCTATGGCATTGCCAAAGGAAAGAAGATTGGCCATGTACGGAACCATGATGTGGCCCCCACCATTGCCAACCTTCTCGGTTTCCAGATGAAGGATGTGGAGGGTCGCGTGATAGAGGAAGCCCTGCAAGCTCCGCCGCAATAGCAGCAGAACAGAGGGCTCCCCGTGATCGCGCCGACTGGGCATGCGATGGTGGGGAGCCCTCAAACGTTTCGACGGCCAAACGCTGCTGTGGTCCGGGTTGCTATAGTCTCTCAAGCTTCAGATCGGTGACGTACATCACGCCATGGTCGACGAAGAAGCCAAAATGCCCGCCCTTTAGATCACCTACCGGCGCTTCCAAGTTGAGCATGTTCTTCCAGCGGGCACTCACCTTGCCATTGCGCACTTCCAAGGTCAGCTTATAGGCAATGTCGTTCGCGATGTTGAACCAGGAACGATCCAGAACCTCCGCCTTGCCGGAGCCGTTGCGCGCCAAGTACACCTTACCTGCAGGCGAATACACCTCGGTTACCGCAGCTTCAATACCCCCGGAACCATCAGCATTCGCAAGAGCGATGCCGCCGATGCGCTGACCCATCGCTTTCACCGCCGTAAGGGTGAGCCGCGCGTTTTGTAGAGCGCCTACGTCTATCAACACAACGCCTTTCCCTCGCTGGCAAACTACACGCAGATGTCCGTCAAATGCCGACGCAACCGCGCCCGTCCCGACAACCTTCAGACGATCCAGAGGAAGTAGCGTGGACCCGCCCAGGGTGGTGAAACGATCAGATTCCGTACCCAACACCGTCGGCGCTTGCACCTTTGACGAAAGAAACGCGTCATAGGGAAAGTGCTGAGATTTCTGCACCACCAACACACGCCCATCGGGATAAAGATGCAGCATGTGGTAGGAAAACGGTGACTGCACATTCGCGGAGCGAACCAACACCGGTACTCCGCCCATCAGATAGGTATTGTTGTGATGCAGGTGCCCGACGAAAACGGCCTTTACGTTACCAGCCTCAGCAATCAGCGCTTCGAACTCCAGGCGATCCACCCAGTTCACCGGCGGAACGTGGGCGCAGATGACAACCTTGCGTGAGCTTGCCTTCGCATCACGCAACACGCCACGCAACCACTCCCGTTGTTGCTCGCCCAGGCCGTAGACGTTTCCATAGTTGTCACCCGGACCGTAGCGCTGATTTGCGTTTTCCAACATGGAGTTGAGGCCCACGATGCGCCAACCCGGCAGATCCTGATGGCGATACAGCGCACCGAACAGCTTCTTCCAGTCATCTAGTTGCTTCTCGCTGCCGTAGTGCCCCTCCAACATTTCGTGGTTGCCGATGAGCGACATGTGCGGATGGCTGAGCTTATCCACAAAGGACTTCTGGAACGCCAGCTGTTTCGCGTATTCCTTGGGAGTCGGATAGAACGAGCCACCTGCACTGATGACGTCACCCGCATGCAGAGAAAAGTCTGGTCGTTCCGCGTTCAGGACCTCTGCCAAGTCTGGCATCCGTTTATCAGAGCTACTGGTGATCTGGCTCCCGTTACCCCAGTTTTCCTGATGCTCTGGCCAATAGTGATGGTCGGTCACAAAGGCCACACGGCACTCAGCGCCAGATGGAGCGAAGTTGCTTTCGTAGAGCACGGTTCCCTGCGGCGCTTGCGCTGCTTGAGCAGGCGAGGCCGCTACCAATGGGACTGCCGCCACGGCCGCGCTCCAGGCTTGCAGGAAGCCACGTCGTCCCAGGTCAGCGTTCGTCGTTGGACCCGGCTTAAGTGTCGATTCAGGTTTCATGGTCAACATCAGTGTATAGCGCACTGTCCTCTTCTTCACACGGGAACAAAACAGACGAGTTACGGACGTGTATCCGCGCCCCACTCCCTAATGCTTGGACCTGTTGCCGGCTCCCCACATGCGCTCCAGCGCCTTTTCCCATTCCGCAGGTTGATTGTTCACCCAGCCCGGGAACGAGACCGTTGTACGGTAGTTGGACTCGTTGTACTCCGGATTCTTTTCCGGAGCGTAGATCTTCTCCCCATTGAAGGCACGGTCCTGGGTATAGATCCAAACCTCTTCGGTGTTCCACACCACAATTTCATCCCTGGGGTCACCCGTGATGTTCAAAACAGCGAAGGCCGTATCGGGATGACCGTCATTCGGAAACATCACCACCCGGCGCAGATGTCCATCCACCATGCCACCCTTCTTGATGTCTGCCGAAAGCATCGCGAACTCAGTGCCTTCGCCAGTCCAATTCACGGGCAGAATCGGACTGCCGGAATGAATGGGCTCACCCTGCTCCACGATGTTGCCGTCCCAGTCGAAAAGGGTAATCAGTCCCGGATTCTTCCAGAAGTTGATGTTCATCAACTGCAGGCCGGGAACATCATCGCGATACTTTGCAATGCTCGGCGTCTGCGCGTGGCCAATGCGCAGGTGCTTCAGCAATGTTCCGTCTTTGGCAAACATCAGAAAGCCCTCGTCGCTACCACATGCGTAAACGCGCGGTTCCTTCTGCGGGTCCCCGCTGATGTTTCCCATGAAAATGCCATCGGCATGGTCCTTCAGTTCTTTGTCGTGGCTCCATTGCTGTTTGCCCTCTGAGTTCCAGAAGGCATAGCCAATCACCATGTCGTCTTTGCCGTCACCGTTGGCGTCAAAGGGATAGGGGAAGTGGCCCAGTTGCCCCTCACCGGTCCATTGCAATTGCAGGTCGTTGCTGTACACCCAGAAGCTTTTGTAGCGGTCTTTCACCAGAATTTCCCGTCTGCCGGGTTTACCGCTGAAGTTGAAGAAGGTGATGGAGTCCCCCACCTCTCGCTGGTAAGGATGGGCAGCCTTATCGCCAGCAAGTTCCGGCATCCAGGTTTCCTGAATCCGCTTGCCAGTGGCGCCTTCCAATACTTGTAGTTTGAAGTCCTTCACCAGCACCACTTCCTGTTTGCCATCGCCGTCGACGTCATGAATCTGGAAGGGCACATCGTGAGCGGTGATGTCGTTATATGGGTCTGGTCTGCCGATCTGCCACAGAACCTCTCCATCCAGGGTGACTGCGGTGAGGCAGGATATCTGCGCAAAGTCGTTCCGGCGCACTTTGCGCGTATTCTGCGCAATCAACATTTCGGGAACGCCGTCGCCGTTCAGATCACCAAAGCGCACATTGCGATAGGCGCCAAAGCCAGGTGTGCGAAAGCGCTTCCACAGCTTGGGCTTGGGGTTCTTCCCACGCATTGCCGATAGCGATTGTTCACGGGCATCCACACGCGCTGCGATGGCTTGTTCTTCTCCGCCATTGGTCACCACCGAAAAGTCAGTGAAGCGTGCGGGGTAGTTCGCCGTGATGCCCGCCTTTCCCTTCTGGATCTCGGAATCAGTAGCCTGCAGCACCAGCTTGCCGTCGATATAGGTTCGAATGCTGGCGCCTTCATTTTCGACACGAAGCGTATAGTAACCCTTGGTCTCGTAAGGAAAGGCGATCTCGCCCAGGTCCTTCCATGCTGCCTGGCGATATCCCGTCTCAATGGGAAGACGTATGCGAAGACGAGCCTTGTTGCCATCGCTGAGAGAGAACAAATAGTAGTGCCGGTTGTGGTGATACCGGAACACGATGCCCGCCATATCCAGCTTGCTGAGCGGTCGCACCTTCGCCTCGACGCTATAGTTGCTCCACTCCGCATCACCAATCACCAACGTCGGGTTCATCAGGTGGGGAAGCGGATTCTCCATGTGCATTTCCACATAGGTCTTGCCGTCTTCATCCCCGCCCGCCCACGCGTCTTCGTGCAGAATCACATTCTCCCAAGGATCCATCGGCACGCCGCGATGTGGCAGATTGTGATACTCCTCAATCGCGTTGGTCAAGCCGCGTACAGGCTCCGACAGAATGCGCGGTGGTAGGGTACGGAAGTCATCACGAAATAGCTCCGCGCCGCTGCAAGGGAGCAACAGCAAGAGCGCCGCAAGGCCAGCGAGTGGGCGAAAAGGCACGAAACCTCCGATTGGTGATTCAGTTGAAGTGGAGGCCATCGTATCGCAGCTCCCCAGGCAACACAAAGATGCTGCGTTCCGCAGAGCGGATACATTATGCAAAGCAGATACGCTGCGCGACAGGACGGCACAGTCCAGCAGGCTGTTCGTGGCGATGGGTAGGCTTCCGGTGTCCATCGCCACGAACAAGAGCCACGGAATAGAAGTCCCGGCATGGCAGTCACGGCATTTGCGCCGCGGCATGTAGAACGTCTACTGCATGTGTTCCCGCTGGAAGAAGAACAGCACCCCGTCTTCACGCGACACGACAACATTCATGCCAGCGCCCGGACCCAGCGGTCCTGCCGAGGCGCCGATTTCGTGATGTCCCAGGTGGATCAGGTGGCCCTTGTGCTTCAGGCCCACGGGGAACTGATATTTCGGTGCTTCGTTGGAACCAACGTTCTTCAGAAAAAGCACCATCGTTCCTGGTAGACCCAACGCCTTCGGCAAACCAGTCTCCGGATTCGGAATGGAGTGGTGCTTCGGCGTGCCAATCAGCAGATCGACGCGTCCGTCGCCATCCCAATCCACCACTTCAATCTTCGAGCGTCCCGTGGCTCCCGCACCCAGGAAGTTTGACCGGATGCTGCTACCGTCGTCCATGCGCAACTTCCCGCCATCGGCTAGGTTGTAGTTGTCAAGGCGCCAATAGAGGTGGAACTCGTCGTCATCATCCAGGGCAATATACGCCATGCGGCTCCCGAGCTTACCCACGCCAGGACGCACGCGCCACGTGCCGTGCAGATCCAACCCGTCCAGATAGATGGTCTCATCGCCTGCCAGTTTGGGTGCTCGCTTCGTACCCTTGTTCATGTAGACATAGTGACGGGCAGTGGAATCGCTGGTCAGAATATCGGGCAGGCCGTCTCCATCCCAATCCTGCACGTTCGGCGAAATGTAGCCCCAGCGCGCCTCGCCTGGCCCTTGGATGTCGCCCTTATAGCCGGGCTGTACGAAGATCTCCCTTCCACCAGCCTGTAACGCCACCCCCACCTCCATAGCAGGCTGTCGGTTTGTCCCACGATTGCGGAAGAAGAGGATGCGTCCCTCGGAGTTTCCTGCCACGATGTCCAGCACGCCATCTCCATCCCAATCCACGATGGATGGCACGGCAAGTGTTCCGGCATACAGCTGCGCGTGCTCCAGCAGGGCCGGCGTCGGCTGTTTGTAAACAGGGTTTCCGTGAGTGTCGAAACGCCCCGTGAAGCGGTAGAAATAGAGGGCCCCCTCGCCGCTGGCTACCAGATCCATGCCTGTTCCATCCGCTTTGGGATACACAGCCAGGTTCGTCCCGATCACGGGGTTGCGCAGCAGCACACCATCTTCACCGACCGCATAGCGGCGCGATGCCAACTGCATGGCCCCATCGGCCGCCACTTCGTAGTAAGAAATGTTCCCGAACCAACTGCCGCTGATGACGGCAGACTTACCCGCCTTGGTTAAGCGCCCGAAGCTGATGGTTCCTGGCCCCCAGATGGAGGCTTCTTCGTCCTTCGAAATCTGTCTTGGCTTCGACCCGGGCTCCATTACCCAAAGATGAAACCGGGTAGTGCCGCCTCGCCATATGCCACGCCCATCATAGGGAACATAGCCAGGGTCCCGGCTATCGGGCCCCGCTGGCGCTCGGCCTTCCCCGTTGGAAGTGCTAAACACGAAGCTCCATTTGCCATCCGGGCGCGGCACGGCGGTTAGCACGCTGGGAAAGCGAGGCAGTCCGGCCAAGGAAACGCGATGATCTTCCCGAAAATGCAGCGCGGCTTTATCGAGTTTGGTCGCAATGATTGCTGAGCTTCCGCTATCCAGGAAGAATCCCCACACCTCACCCTGTGCTTCCACCACGGAACCAAAGAAGGTGGTGTTGCCCTCAAAGGGGTATTTCACCTGCTTGCGCTCGCCGTAGATCGGCTCTCCTTTTGCTCCGGTCGCCTTCCACGGATACAGATAGAGACCTGCGGGAAAACTGTGTCTGCTAGCGATCACGAAGAGGTCCGGTTGTTGCGCCCCTGTCACCTTGGCCCACCCGATGGGGAAACTGGTCAACCCGGCGCTGAATGGCCCACGACGGTCCGGTGTACCCAACGGAATGGGCTGCCCACTTTCCCAAGCAGGTGCCGCTTGTGCGAAGGCCCCGGTCGGAAGCAGCACAAGAGCTATGGCTAGGTAGGCGCGGCGCAGGACAAACGAGGTTTGCCGCCCAGGCAACATCGAGGCCGCGTAGCGGGCTAGGCATCGCAAAGATTTCATATGGCCAACATTATTTCAGAATGACGGACAGTTTTTTGCAACGAGCTGCGAGCATCGTTTCAGTTCTTCCATCCGGTCTTGATTGTCAAAAGGATAAAAGGCCAATGCTTCGGCTGCTTACTGACCTCGACAGAAAGAATCGCCCTTGCTGGAAATCCGTGGAACTCCCCTGCAATACAGCATCCCGGTGAAATAAGATACCTGTGTGCGATTCCTGCTGTTTCTTTTGGCCCTGGTTGGCTCCCTTTCTGGCGCGGATAAGAGTCTGAAAATCTCCGTGTATGCCACGGCGGGAGGCATTGAGCATTTGCTCAAAGACCAGTCTTCCATCGCCGAGGCCTCTGGGAAAATGCGAAAGCTCGGCGTCACCCGCGTGGTTCTGGAAGGCAGGCGTGGCGATGAGTATGTCTCACCGGAACGTCTGGCCGCGGTGAAGCAGGAACTTGCCGCCCACGGTCTGGAGTCCACTGGCGGCATTGCTACCGTTCCCGGAAAACAGTTCGGCACACGCCAAAACACCACTTTGGGTTGGCTGAATTGGGAAACAAAGGCCACGCAGAACGGCATTCGAGACTACTTCCGCACCAACGCTGCGGTTTTCGACGAACTGGTAGTGGACGATTTTTTCTGTACCGCCGACACCTCGCCCGTCTCTGAGGCGGCTCGGGGCTCGCGAGACTGGGGAACCTACCGCCAGGACCTGCTCGCCGGTCTGTCAAAATCCATCGTGCTGGAACCCGCACGCGCCGCCAAACCCAATGTGCGCATGGTCATCAAATACCCGCAGTGGTATGACATGTTCCATCTCTACGGCTATGACCCGGAACGCATGTCGCGCAACTTTGATGCTATTTGGGTGGGAACCGAAGTGCGCAACCCCAAAACCCAGCGCATGGGCTATGTGCAACCCACTGAGGGCTATATCAACTACCTCTGGCTGAATGCAGTTAGCGGAGGTAAGGCCGAGGTCGCCTGGTTTGATCATATTGAGTGCACCGGGCAAAATTTCGTGGATCAGGCTTGGCAGAGTGTGTTGGCTGGCGCACCCGAACTGATTCTCTTCAACTTGTTCGACGTAGTGAATGGCCACGAGGGCCACGTGCTTTTCCAGCGAGCCCTGCCAGCCATGCACGAAGTCGCCCAACGCATCAGGGGGAAAGTGCGCGATGGCGTTGCCTACTATAAGCCTGTCAACAGCGACCCCGGCGACAACCGCTATCTGATGGACTATCTCGCCATGTTGGGTATTCCCGTGGTGCCCACGGCGGAATACCCCTTCAACAGCCGATCCGTGCTGCTGGGCGTGCAGGCAGCGAAAGATCCGAATCTGATGGAAAAAGTCGCCAATCACCTGCGCTCCGGCGCGAAGGTCGCCATGACCGCGTCGCTGATGGAACGCGTCAAGGCGCCGGAAGGTGTGGTGCGCGTGGATTTGCGCACCTTCTCTGATCAGGACTTTCTGGATGCAGGCGAGTGGCTGCTGGCGCCCAAGGAACTGCCCTTCATGAAGATGAGCCAGCAGGAAGTAGACGCACTACGCAAAAGCTTAGGTGTTGAGCTTTCCGGTCCATCCGATGTTGCCTATTACCGTTTCGGGAACGAAGAGGCGTTCTACAGCTTCCGGGATCGTCCTTCTGAAATGAAACTTCGCGGCAAAAAGGTAAAAGTGCCCGCACATTCTTTCGTCTGGGTACGCTGACCCCAACATTTCGCGGTAAGGATACAGGCGCAGTCGCCACAACCCTCTGCGTCTTGTCTTACTCGGTCCGAAGTGTAACCGCTGGGTCGACATGGCTGGCGCGAAGCGCGGGAAGGAGCGCCGCCGTCAGCGAGAATAGGGCCAGCACCACACACGCGCCGGCAATGGAGAGTGGATCAGAGGGCTGCACGCCATATACCAGGGTGGTCAAAAGACGCGCAGTCACCAGAGAACCTACCACTCCGACTGCAAGACCCGCCGCGGTTTGCGTCACGGCTCCCTTAAGTACAAGCAGGACAACCTGCTGGCGTGTAGCGCCCAATGCGGTACGCATACCAATCTCACTGCGCCGCTGTGATACGGAGTAATCAGTCAGGCCATAGAGACCGACACACGACAGAATCAGTGCAAGCACGCCAAACACTTGCGCAAGCGCGCTGATGGTATGCTCCTGCCCGAGTTGCTGGGCAAGCAATTCAGGAAGCGAGGTGAGTTTGAGCGGGGTAAGGTTCGGATCCACTGAGCCGAGAGACCGAGTGACTTGGGACACGAGGTCGCGGGGCGACCCCTCCACGCGCAACAGTACGCTCCCGATGACGTTTGATCGAGCTTTCACCTCGTCCTTCCAGTCCGCAGGCGACATCTGCAGCAGTGGGAGGAAGAACATCGGATACCCTGGCTGTCGCGGTCGACGGAAGCGAATGGAGTTCACCACACCAACGATCATGTAGTCGCCACGGTTCTCATATCCGCCGATGCCAAAGCGTTTGCCAATCGGGTCTTCGTGCGGAAA